>Ga0082212_10000128_pt1 | contig 115252 bp, 101 predicted proteins | sample TergutNt197P3_FD_71548 | JGI IMG/M metagenome (GOLD analysis project Ga0082212, IMG submission 71548) | Neocapritermes taracua P3 segment gut microbial communities from Petit-Saut dam, French Guiana - Nt197 P3 | ecosystem: Host-associated > Arthropoda: Insects > Digestive system > Gut ...
CTCAATGGGTTCGCCTCTTCCAAGCTGGCTGTCCCGCGTATTCAGATAGATGGCGGTGCCTCCAAGCTGAGCCATGCCTGCTTCAAAAGAAAGGCGGGTCCGGGTTGAGCTTTTTTCGAATATCATGACCAGCGTGCGGTCAAGCAAGGGATGATAGGTTTCGTAGTTTTTGAATTTGCGTTTGATGATGCGCGCCCGCTCAATCAGATATTCGTATTCAGCCAGTGAAAAATCGGAAAATTGTAAATAATGTTTGATTGTCATAGATAACACGCCAGGCCGGAAAAACCGGACGCCGGAGTCATTAAATTTCTGATTATATTAGATTTATTCATGTTATTGCAATTTTGTGGTTGAGATTGCTTTTGCTGAAGCGTTTTTTGTGAGAGATCAATGAAACCGGATCAGTAAATTTTTTGTGAGGCTTCGTGAAGCAGTTGCGCATACAGACGGTGACGCATGGGAGAAATCTGTCCGGCTTTTAGGGCGGTCAGTATGGCGCAGCCAGGTTCCATCAGATGTTTGCAATTATGGAAGCGGCAATTTCCCAAATAGGGGCGGAATTCCCGGAATGCCTGTTCCAGTGCTTCCTTGCCAAGGTGGTACAGGCCGAATTCCTGAAAACCCGGTGAGTCAATCAAGGCCGAACGGTTGTCGTCCAGTTGGTACATGCGTGTGAAAGTGGTGGTGTGTTTGCCGGAGTCCAGAGCCGACGAAATTTCACGGGTAACAATGTCCACTCCCGGGATGAGGATGTTGATGATGGAGGATTTGCCCATGCCGGATTGCCCAATCAGGATGGTGGTCTGCTTTTCAACCAGGGGGATGAGTGTTTGGCGGGTTGCTTCTGGTTCTTGGATGGCGGAGACTTCATGAATCGGGTAACCCAGCGATGCATAGAGCTGGAGGCGTTCGCGCGTTTTCGGCAACGCTTCGGTAATGTCGGTTTTATTTAGAATAAGATGCGTGTTGATGCCGGCTGTTTCTGCGGCAACAAGTGCGCGGGAAACCAGATCATCCGAAAAACCAGGTTCAGTTGCGACGACAATAAAAAGCTGGGTGACATTGGCCGCAAGCAGTTTGGATTTGAATTGGTCGGAACGGAAAAGCAAAGTCTGACGTTCTTCTATGGATTCAATGACAGCCTGTCCTTTTGCCGTAATAGTAATCACAACATGATCACCTACTGCAACATTGCTTTTTTTTCCTCGCGTCACGGTTTGTATGCGTTCGCCGTCATGGTCAGCCAGGTAATGGCGTCCGTGGGCCGCAATGATGCGTGCTTTATCCGGCGGTTTTGTCATGTCTTACCAAGTAATCTGTTAATGCGAATACTGGCCGGCGGATGGGAATCATAAAAAGCCGAATACAGCGGATCAGGCGTCAACGTCGAGGCATTATCCTCGTACATTCTTACCAGGGCGGTGACCAGGTCTTGTGCATTGGCATACTGTGAAGCAAAGGCATCCGCCTCAAATTCGTGTTTGCGCAGGTTAATAGAGATCAGCGGGGAGAAAAAGAAAGTGAAAAGAGGCAGTGTCAGGGCAAAAAGCAATAGCGCCATCGCATTATTATTTGCAGAAAGGGAGGGGTTGACCCCCAGGCCGAGATAGAACCAATCCTGTGTTTTCAGGTAACCTAAAAGGGCCAGAAAACCAAAGGAGGTGATGCCCATCACGATCATGCGCTTGAGGATGTGTTTCAGACGAAAATGGCCCAGTTCATGAGCCAGGACAGCTTCTATTTCAGGTGGAGAAAGCCGTGAAATCAGTGTGTCGTAAAAAACAATGCGTTTGGCCGCGCCAAATCCCGTGAAGTAAGCATTACCATGTGCGCTACGTTTGGAGCCGTCCATCACAAACAGGCCATTTGACTTGAATCCGGTCCTTTCCAAAAGATGTTCAATGCGGGTACGAAGCGACGTGTCTTCCAGCGGGGTGAATTTGTTAAATATCGGTGCAATCAGGGTGGGGTATAGAACCATGATCAGCAACTGCAGCGCATTCCAGAGAACCCAGGCATAGATCCACCACTCGTTTCCTGCTTTTTCCATGATTGTCAGCATAAGCCAGGCTATCGGCAGGCCGATGATTATACTTACCATGATATTTTTGAGCAGGTCCATGAAAAACAGGCTTCGGGACATTTTATTAAAGCCGAATTTTCCTTCAATAACAAACTGGCTGTAGTAATCAAAGGGCAGATCAATCAGTCCGGAAATCATGGCAAAAGCGGCGAGGAGACCGATCTGATACAGCATGGTGGAATCGGTTAGCCTAAGAACCTGTTCAGCTAAAAGTTCCAGCCCGCCCAAAAGAGTAAAGCACAGCAGGATAAAGGCATCAGCCAACATTATAAAGATGGCAAACCGGCGTTTGGCAACGGTATAATCAGCAGCTTTCTGGTGGGCCGAAAGAGGGATGTCGGCGGTAAACTGGGCGGGAACGCTGTTGCGGTGAGCGGTGACATACCGGATTTGCCGCAAGGATAACCAAAGCCGTACGAATAGTGTCGCCGCAAGAAAAAAAACAAAAGTCAGTGTAAAAGCATGTGGTGTCATTTTATCCTTGTGAGAAAATGATCAATTAAAGCCTATAAGGATCGAATTATGTCACAAGCAGAAGATTTGCAATCCGGATCAGATCAGATTTTGACGACAGTGTCTCATCCAAGCGAATTTAACTTGATTTGGGTGGATATGGAAATGACCGGATTAGATCCGGATAAGGACGTCATTATCGAGGTTGCCGTCGTTGTGACGGATTCCGAGCTCAATATCTTGGCAGAAGGGCCTGTGCTTGCGATTCATCAATCTGATGCGATACTGGACAATATGGATGCCTGGAACACGGGAACGCACGGTCGTTCAGGCCTGACAGATCGGGTCAAGGCATCGAAAATCACCGAGACGGATGCAGAAAATATGTTGATCGATTTTTTGAAAACGTATGTGCCCAAAGGCAAATCTCCCATGTGCGGCAATACAATCTGCCAGGATCGGCGTTTTATGGTGCGGGGCATGCCCCAGCTTGAAGCCTACTTCCATTACCGGAATCTGGATGTCTCTACACTCAAGGAGTTGTGCCGCCGCTGGAAGCCGGCAATTGCCGCTGAATTCAAGAAGCAGCAAAAACACACCGCTCTTGCTGATATCAAGGAATCTATTGAAGAGCTGCGTTATTACCGCCAGCATTTTATCCAGGATTAGATTTTCGGGTATTTCATGGGATCAGTTAACAATAAAGAGCTGCGTGAGCTGATTGATCATCAGGAGCGCATTCGGGAAGACGAGCGAAAACGCATCGCCAGGGAGATTCATGACGAGTTGGGACAGTACCTGCTTGCTCTGCGCATTGAAGTGTCCTTGCTTAAAGATGAAGACAATGATGTAAAAACCCGGCGGGAAAAACGTGTGGATAAGATTCTGGAGCACGTGGATTCCACCGTCAAAAGTGTCCGAACCATCATTAATAATCTTCGGCCCGCCGTACTCGATCTTGGTTTGGTGCCTTCACTTGAATGGCAGGCGCGGGATTTTGAGCGGCGTAATGGCATCTGGTGTGAATTTCATACAACAGATGAAAATCTGTTTTTGGATGATGAACCGTCAACCGTTTTATTTCGCGTTCTGCAAGAAACGCTTACCAATGTGGTGCGTCATGCCAAAGCAACCCACGTGAGAATTAATTTATCAACAGACAAAGACCGGTTGATTATGCAGGTGATCGATAACGGTATTGGGATGCCGAAAGTGCGTAATCGCAAAATCAAGTCTTTCGGACTGGCTGGCATTCGTGAGCGTATCAGTATGTTGAATGGTGAATTTTCCATTGAGAGCGGCGAAACCGGAACGGCACTCACTTTTATTTTGCCTTACGGCCCGCCCGAAGACCTATTTAGTGGTTATCTAGAAAAGGTTTGAGAATTTCCAGCGTTCGTCCTGTCGCGCCTCGCTGCCGGATGGCAAATTGCCGTGCCTTTTCTCCCATGAGCCGGCGTTTTTCTCCATTTTCCAAAATTTGAGAGGCCGCCTGCATCAGTTCGGATGCGGTATGGATACGTACGGCAACGCCTTCTATTACCGCATCTTCCGTAATGGCTTCAAAATTGAATGTATGAGTGCCGACAATGACAGGTATGCCTAGTGCGCAGGCTTCAATCAGGTTTTGTCCGCCAAGCGGTTCAAGGCTACCACCAATAAATGCCACGTCCGAAGCCGCATAGTAAGCAAACATTTCGCCCATGGAATCGCCTAAGAGTACTTTAATATCAGGTGCAATCGGTTGAACCGGTTCAAAATCCATATGCAATTCAGAGCGGCGGATCATGGGCAGTTTTCTGGAGATGATGGTTTCAGCCACTTCATTAAAACGTTGTGGATGCCGAGGCACCATGATTAACAGGGTATTGGCCGGCTGTAATCCGGCAAATGCCTCCAGAATCCGGTCTTCTTCACCATCACGTGTACTGGCGCATATCAGTACAGGACGCTCACCGATACAGGCACGAAGGCGCTTTCCTTTTTTGATAGCGTCTTCTGAGGGTATGGCGTCAAATTTAATGCTGCCGACTACGGCTACATGACGAGAGCCAAACAGCCTTAGCCGTCTGGCATCGGTTTCTGTTTGCGCAGCGACGCAACTGATGCCATCGGCGGCTTCTTGTATCAGCGCGGGCAAACGTTTTCCTTTCCTGAGCGAACGTTCAGATAGACGGGCGTTGACGAGCGCGACCGGGATATGGCGCATCTTGCATTGTGCGATCAGGTTGGGCCAGACCTCTGTTTCCATGAGAATGCAGATGCGAGGATGAAAGTGCGCAATGAGACGCTGCATCATGAATCCGGTGTCATAGGGCAGGTAGGCTTGCATGACACGGATGTTGCCGTTGAACAATTCATGTCCGGTCGCTCGTCCGGTCGGTGTCATGCAGGTTAGCAGGATGTCTTTATCCGGGTGCGCCGCAAGCAAAGCATGGATCAGGGGCTCGGCAGCTCTGGTTTCGCCGACTGAGACCGCATGTATCCATATGCAATCTGCTGAAATGGAGGAGGGGGGATACAATCCCAGGCGCTCGGGAATATGTTTGCGGTAACCAGGTTCTTTATTGCCTCGCCACCACAGGCGGAAGAGCGCAAGCGGAAAAACCAGCCACCAAGCTAGGGAATACAAAATTCGCATGGATGCGCTTTATATAAGGTTTTCTGAATCCGATCTATTATCCATGAAATAACGCCTGATGCGTATCAGATACCCGATATCTCTTGCCTGTATGCTGAGAAGGAGCGGTTGCACGTCATAATTTGATTTGATGTAAAATAGGTCACATGTTTAATTTCTTATTGGAAATTGTTTTTGATTTGGGATTGTCCATTGAGAAATCGGCAGTTTGGGTCATATTTAATGGCTAGCTTACTATGAAATTACGAATTGCAACCTATAACATCCATAAGGGTGTTTCTTCAGTGGGAGCTCGTCCGCGAGTTCATGATTTAAAAAAATCCATGTCATCGCTGGCTGCCGATGTTGTTTTCCTTCAGGAGGTGCAAGGGCGGCATGACTGGCTGGCGGCTAATCATGCCTTGCAATGGCCATCCGAAGCGCAGCATGAATTTCTGGCTGGCGAGTATCATCATTCCGCATATGGAAAAAATGCGGTTTATGACCATGGCCATCATGGTAATGCCTTGTTGAGTGCTTATCCGATTATTTCGCAGAATAATCATGATATTTCCGATCATGCACTGGAATCACGGGGACTTTTACATTGTGTTTTGCAGACGCCAGGAGCCAAGGTGCACTGTTATGTGGTTCATCTTGGTTTGCTGGAAGGAAGCCGCCGCCGCCAGACTCAGATGCTGATTGATAATGTCTACCGTTCTACCCCTGAGAATGCGCCGATTATTATTGCAGGGGATTTTAACGACTGGGGTAATCATCTATCGGATTCCTTGAGGGAAGCGCTTGATGTCAAGGAGGTTTTCGAAAGCAGGTCTTCCAAAAAAGGGATTGCGTCTTGCTTTAGGCGCCTGACAGGACGGACACCCAAGCCACAGCCAGCACGAACTTTCCCTGCGGCATTTCCCTGTTTGCCGCTGGATCGGATATATGTGCGTGGTTTTAAGGTGGAGTCAGCTACCGTGATGCATGGCCGGCGCTGGGCAAAAGTATCTGATCATGCGCCTATCGTTGCATCATTGCAAATGGAATAACATGCAGCGGGCCGATTCAGCCTGTTGCGGAATCTAAAATGGGGCGCTCATGCTTGTGCGCCCTGGCTCATTTGTTCCTGACAATTACCTGACGCTCTTAGATAGCGGGCGGGAGTACTTTCCGGCGCTGATCAAGCAGATCAATCAGGCCCAGGTAGAAATCTATTTCGAAACCTATATTTTTTACCCTGACGAAGTGGGGCGTACTGTTATGCGGGCGCTTCAGCAGGCGGCATTACGCGGTGTCCGGGTTCATGTCATTACCGATTGGTTTGGGACGGGCATAAGATTGTGCCGGTTGCTCAAACGTGAATTCGAAAAATTTGGCATTCATTTCCGGACTTTTAACCCCTGGTTTTATCGGGGCCTGGCAAGACAACACCGGAAAGTATGTGTGATTGATCATCAGCATGCTTTTGTTGGCGGGATTAATATTCTTGACGATTTTCGCTATGACTACAGCAAGAAACAGAAGATTTTAAAAGCCCCTCGGTGGGATTTTGCGGTTCTGATTGAAGGCCCGGTTCTGAATCTGATCCAGCAGGAAGTCGAAGCGTTTTGGGAGCGGGTTGGACATATGCCGATCCGCAGTCGTATCCGTAAATACCGTATTTCCTTCAAGCAAAAATCCGCAATCGCTAAAGTGGCGCTGGCAGGGTTTGTTGTCCGGGATAATTTCCGTAATCGCCGTACGATTCAGCGTGCCTATTTGCGTGCTATGGGCAGGGCGCGGCATAAAATTGTGTTGGCTACACCCTATTTCGCGCCCGGACGCAAATTTCGCGCCGCATTGATTTCTGCAGCAAAGAGGGGAGTGCAGGTTACCTTGCTGATCGGTATCGGCGAATTTTGGTGGCAGGATGCCGTTGCCAAATCCTTTTTCCCCAAATTGCTGAAAAGCGGTGTGCGGGTTTATGAATATCGCAAAACACAATTGCACGGCAAGGTGGCGGCAATAGATGATGCCTGGGCAACAGTAGGATCAAGTAATTGTGACGGCCTGAGTCTTTTTATCAATCATGAAGCCAATGTGATTGTTGGCGATACTCAATTTGTCGCAACGTTGCATGCGCATATTTTGAATGGCGTGGCAGAGGCAGAAGAGATTCGTTTGGAAGATTTTGAAAGGTTGCCTGGGTACTTGCGATTCTGGTATGGAACGGCTCATTTGATTTATCGTTCTATTATGCGGGTCGTGACCTGGGGGGACTATAATTGATTTTCTGCCGACGATTCGGGATACAATGTTAATGAAAGCAAGCCAGACAGCCGCCGGTCACAGTTGTGACGGGAGGAAGGTCCGGACACCATAGGGCAGGGTGGCGGCTAACAGCCGTCCGCTGAAAGCCGGAAGGTATAAGGCGAGGAACAGGGCCACAGAGACGAGCGTATTTAGTTACGGTGAAACGCGGTAACCTCCACCTGGTGCAATTCCAAATAGGCACGCGATGATACGGCTCGTGGAGCGTGTGGGTAGGAAGCTTGAGCACTGGAGTAATCCAGCGCCTAGATGAATGGCTGTCATAGCATCCGGCTTATGCTGGCTGCCGTAACAGAATCCGGCCTATCGGCTTGCTTTTATTTTTCATATTAAAGAGCGTGTTGTCCTGAAAAGACAACACGCTCTTTTCCATTTTTTCTCCCACAACACGATCTGACTTGAAATAACGATGGTTTAAGGTTGATTTTTATAAAAAAATTGATGTAAGTCAAGTTTGCTGCAGATATGTTTTTTTCCTATAGAAAGCGGGTTTTTTTGGGATACACATGTTTTTATATAAAGCAATGCTTTCATAGTGATTTGTAAGTAACTAATTTTTATAGAATTTTGCTTTTTGTTTGACATGGTGAAATGTCTCTAAGTTATTGAGTTCATTAAGATTTTTTTTATTTTTTTGATCAAAAACGCTTGACCAGCCATATACCTTCCTCTAAAGTGGGGGAAAGTGTAAAAGAGTGGAGTTTTGTGGGAATATTTATATTATTTCTGCTTGGGTTGTTTGATTGTTTTAAGAAGAGGTTTTTGTGTTCCAGGGAGCGTCCTCCATTAGTCTCGATGCAAAAGGCCGGATTTCAATTCCGGCCCGGCATCGTGATGCATTGTTGCTGCAATGCGAGGGGCGTGTCACGTTAACACGTCATCCGCATGGATGTCTGCTGTTTTTTCCGCGCTCTGTATGGGAAAGCCACCGGGAACAAATTGCAGCATGGCCTATGTCGGCCAGGGCATGGCAACGCATCTTTTTGGGGAGTGCCTCTGATGTAGAAATGGATTCTGCTGGCCGGATTCTGATTTCGCCGGAATTACGCCAGGTGGCCGGATTAAAACGTGAAGTGATGTTGTTGGGCATGGCATCCCATTTCGAGATATGGGATGCCGAAAAGCTGACTGAGAATGAAGCGGCGGCCATGGCGACAGGCATACCGGATGTATTACGGGATTTTTCATTTTAAGTATCGTTGGGAGTAAGGGGATTGCCGGATTTGACCCACCATTCGGTGTTGCTGACGGAAGCAGTCGATGCGTTAGCCGTTCATGGAGAGCGAATGAATGGAATTTATCTTGACGGGACATTTGGGCGTGGTGGTCACAGCCGGCTGATTTTGGATAGGCTTGGGCAGAGTGGGCGTCTGATTGCTTTTGACAAGGATCCTCAGGCAGTGGCTGTGGCAAAAAAGATTAAAGATCCGCGTTTTGAGATTGTGCATACAAGTTTTGCCGATCTTGATGTGGTGCTTGATCAGCGTGGTATTAAAAAAATTGATGGCGTGTTGCTGGATTTGGGGATTTCATCGCCGCAGGTGGAAGAAGCCGATCGCGGTTTCAGTTTTCGTTTGGATGGTCCGCTTGATATGCGTATGGATCCAACGCGCGGTATTTCTGCTGCGGGATGGCTGGCATCTGAGAGTGAGCAAAAAATTGCGGAGGTAATACGTGAATATGGGGAAGAACGGTTTGCTGTTCAGGTTGCAAAGGCGATTGCTGATGGCCGGTCAGCCGAGCCTATTATCGGGACGAAGCAGCTTGCCAGTATCGTGGCAAAGGCAGTTAAAACGCGCGAGAAAGGTAAGGATCCGGCAACGCGGACCTTTCAGGCTATACGGATTTATGTCAACAAAGAACTTGAGGATCTGGAGATAGGATTAAAAAAGGCTTGGGGACGGCTCGCATTACACGGGAGAATAGCAGTGATCAGTTTTCATTCGCTGGAAGATCGGATCGTAAAGCGCTTTTTTGCTGAGAGATCGACGATCAGGCAGCCGGATCGCCGATTGCCGATCCGAGCGGCGGAATTACCGCGAGCTGATATGAAACTTCTGGGTAAGAGAAAACCGGTTCAGTCTGAAATTGATGCCAATCCCCGTGCACGTTCTGCTATCTTGCGTGTGGCTGAACGTGTCTCGTTTTCCGCAGGAGTTGTGGCATGAAAAGCGGATATTTGCAGATTGTTCTGGTTGTGGCGCTGGTTTTAAGTGCGCTGATGCTGGTGAGTGTGCGATATCAATCTCGCCGGCTTTTCGTCGAGCTGGAGTTTGAGCTGACACAGGCAAGGCAACTGGAAGTAGAGTGGTCCCAGTTGCAGCTTGACCAGTCCAGTCTGGGAAAACATGCCCGTATTGAAGCGAGTGCCAAGCATGATTTGAATATGGTCCATGTAACACCAGCAAATACACGGTTCATGACGGTGACGACAAAATGATGCCTATGCTGAAAATTCCAGGAAATTTACGGGTTGCTGCGGCAAAAGGGGTGTCATTTTCTGAAACACCAGAGCTGAAAGTCAAGCTGTCAAAATGGCGTTCGCACATGGTCCTGTTTTTTCTCTTTTTGATTTTCATGTGTTTGATTGCCCGTGCGCTTTGGTTGCAGGTGTTGTCAACCGAGTTTTTGCAAAAGCAAGGCGAATCGCGCTATGCGCGTACCCTGGAGTTGCCTGCTACACGCGGCAAAATAACGGATCGTGACGGGACGGTGCTGGCTTCCAGTATTCCAGTTAGGGCGATATGGGCAATACCGGATGACGTGTTGTCGCAACCTAAGGAAAAGTTAAGTGACCTTGCCAGATTGCTTGGCATGAGTGAAAAGAGCCTTTACGGGCGGTTGGATTCGGATCGTGCTTTTGTCTATCTCAAACGACAAGTTGAAATGGATGTGGCAGACGCCATTCTTAAGCTTGGCATAAAAGGGGTCCAGACGCGGGAGGAATACAAGCGTTATTATCCGGAAGGGGATGTGATGTCCCATATTGTCGGATTTACCAATGTGGAAGATATCGGGCAGGAAGGGATAGAACTGGCGTCCCAGAAAATGCTTTCAGGCGTCACTGGAAGCCGTCGCGTGATCAAGGATCGTCTCGGCAATATTGTGGAAGATTTGCGGGCAGTCAAGGAACCCAGGGACGGTAGTAATTTGGCCTTATCCATCGATAGCAGTATTCAGTATATCGCTTACAAACAGCTCAAAGAAGCTGTGGAGCGAAATAAGGCCAAGGCTGGTGCTGCTGTTGTACTTGATATCCGGACGGGCGAGATTTTGGCATTAACGAATCTTCCCAGTTATAACCCGAATGACCGTGAAAAACTGAAAGGGAGCCACCTTCGCAATCGGGCATTGACCGATACCTATGAACCTGGTTCCACATTGAAACCCTTTACAGTTGCGCTGGCTCTGGAAAAGGAATATATCACGCCTCAAACCAAGATTCAGACCGCTCCGGGAAAAATGGTTGTCGGTAATGCCACAATCGGTGATGCCCATCCACACGGTTTGCTGACAATTTCACAGGTGATCGAAAAGTCGTCTAATGTGGGGACAGCCAAAGTGGCATTAGGTATGAAACCAAAGGAGATGTGGGAAATGTTTACCACATTGGGTTTTGGACAACAGCCGGATTTCGGTTTTCCAGGTACGACGGCCGGACGTGTCCGGCCATATAAATCCTGGCAACCTGTTGAGCAGGCGACGATGAGTTATGGTCATGGCATTTCGGTTTCGCTGATGCAGATTGCGCGTTCATACATGGTTTTTGCCCGAAATGGAGACATGGTTCCGCTTTCACTCGTACGCATCGATGAAGCGCCTGCCGGTCGCCAGATCATATCTGAAAAGACAGCACGATCCGTCCGGAATATGCTGGAAATGGCTGCTGGTCCTAGTGGAACGGCTCCCAGGGCACAAGTGCCGGGGTATCGGGTTGCCGGAAAGACCGGGACAACACACAAAATTGAGGGTGGAAAATATGTCAAAAAGTATGTCGCCTCATTTGTTGGTTTTGCACCGGCTTCTGATCCTCGAATCATTGTCGCCGTTATGATTGATGAGCCTTCCGGCGGACAGTATTTTGGCGGGGTGGTTGCTGCGCCTGTTTTTTCAAGGATTGTGGCTAATGCACTGAGAATTTTGAATGTCACGCCAGATTCATCTGTGACGAATATTGTTATCCCGCAGGACGGACCGATGGAGAGCATATGATGTCCGAGGCTGCACAGACCAAGGTCATTTCGACATGGCTCAGTCAGACATGTTTTGCTGGTGATCTTTTTTCGGATTCGCGTGACATTGCGCAATCCGGCAAAGATGCGGTTTTCTTCGCTTATCAGGATGGTTCAACTGACGGACGGAACTATATACCCCATGCCATCGAAAACGGCGCCAAGGCAGTTATTTATGAAGCAGCAGGCTTTGATTGGAAAGAAGAGTGGAACGTCCCGCATCTATCAGTCAAGGGGTTAAGAGAGCTGGCTGGTCCGGTTGCGGATGCCTATTATAACCATCCCTCATCTTCCATGTTTGTGGTTGCGGTAACAGGCACCAATGGCAAAACTTCCTGTACGCAATGGATTGGGAGCGCCTTATCCCGTTTCGGGAAGAAAACAGCTGTTATCGGCACATTGGGCATTGTTATTTTCGAACAAGGCGAAGCAGGGATACCGGAAATAACGGGTTATACCACGCCCGATCAAATCCAGTTGCAGAGAAGACTGGCTATGCTTCGCCAATCCGGTGTTTCCTGTATTGCGATAGAAGCATCTTCCATTGGGATTGAAGAAGGACGGCTCAACGGCTTGAGTATCGATGTCGTGCTGTATACCAATTTTACGCGGGATCATCTGGATTATCACAGGGATATGGCGTCTTATGAGGCAGCCAAGCGAAAATTGTTTGATTGGCCTGGGCTAAAGTGTGCCGTGATGAATCTGGATGATGCCAAAGGCAGGGAGTGGGCATCATCTCTTGATGGCAAATTGGAATTGCTGGGTTATACGATTAAAGGGGAAAATGCGGAAAACATGCCGGTATTGAGTGCGACGGAAATTCAGTCGTACATGAATAAAACGGCATTCCTTGTCGAGTCGCCTTACGGCAAATCCCGAGTCCGGACGCAGCTTGTCGGCAAATTCAATGTTAGCAATGTTCTTGGTGTGCTTGGCGTATTGCTCATGCAGGGTATTGAATGGAAAGCGGCGGTTTCAGTGCTTTCAGAATTACAGCCGCCGCCGGGCCGCATGCAGTCGCTAGGCGGACAGGATGCGCCGCTTATTGTGATTGATTATGCCCATACGCCTGATGCACTGGAAAAGGGGTTGGAGGCATTGCGTATGGTTGCGGATGACCGTAAGGGAGAGCTGTGGTGTGTTTTTGGATGCGGAGGCGATCGTGACAAAGGTAAACGCAAGGATATGGGATGTTCAGCTGAAATGGCAGATCATATTATTGTGACGAGTGATAATCCGCGGAGTGAAGAGCCACTGAAAATCATTAGAGATATTCTGTCCGGCATGACGAAGCCTGTTCTTACCATAGAAGACAGAGCTTCTGCGATTCTCCAGGCTGTGAAGCACGCATCGGCGAATGATGTGATCTTTCTCGCAGGAAAAGGACATGAAACCTATCAGGAAGTGATGGGAATAAAACAGCCGTTTGTGGATGCTGATCATGCTGCTTTGGCGCTGGCTACTTTTAAAGCCATGCAAAAAGGAATCTTATGAAGACGAGCATCAGTGAAATCCAAAAATGGGTTCCCGGCAGCCGTGCGCAGGGAGACGCTGTTTTTGAGGGCGTTTCTACTGATAGCCGGACGGCGGGCAGAGGGAATCTTTTTGTTGCCCTTCGTGGAGACAGCTTTGATGCACATGATTTTTTATCTGAAGTACCCGCTAAGGGCGTTGCCGCTGTCGTGGCCGAACGCCTGCCTGCCGATTTTTCATTGCCTGCCCTACTAGTCGAGGATAGCCGTTTGGCTTTGGGTGAAATGGCCAGGCATTGGCGAAAACAATTTTCCTTGCCCGTTATTGGCGTAACCGGCAGCAATGGTAAGACGACTGTCAAGGAAATGATTGCCGCTATTTTAAGAGTGGCCTATGGAGAGGCTTTTTTGGCGACAGCAGGCAACCTGAATAATGAAATTGGTGTGCCGCAGACACTTTTCCGTCTGGATGCCAGGCATCGTGCGGCGGTGGTCGAGCTGGGCATGAATCATCCCGGGGAAATTGCGTATCTGGCTGCTATCGCGCAGCCGACGGTTGGGCTGGTCAATAATGCGCAACGGGAACATCAGGAGTTTATGGTTAATGTCCAGGCTGTTGCCAAAGAGAATGGCAGCGTGATCCGCATGTTGCCATTGGATGGTGTGGCCGTATTTCCGGCAGAGGACCTGTTTTCGGAATTGTGGGAAGCGTATGCAAAGGAAAAAGGCATGCGCAGGACAATCACTTTTGGTTTTGGGGAAAAGGCGGTTGTAAAGGGACAGTACGATCAAAATGCCAACAAGCTGGATATCAGAATAGCCGAGGTGTTCATAGCCGTACAACTCTCCGTTATAGGTAAACACAATGCGCATAATGCGCTGGCAGCCGTGGCTTGTTGCCATGCCATCGGCATAGAAGCTGATGTGATCCGGCGCGGATTGGAAGCTTTTTTGCCGGTGAATGGGCGGCTTCAGTTTAAGACGGCGGCTAATGGCGCAAGGTTGATTGATGACACTTATAATGCGAACCCGGATTCGGTTTTGGCTGCGATAGACGTGCTCGCTCAAGCTAACGCTCCCCGTGTGCTGGTTTTGGGAGATATGGGTGAAGTCGGCGATCAGGGGCTGCGTTTTCATGAAGAAGTTGGTGACTACGCCCGGGCAAAAGGGGTTGACTATTTTTATGCGTTTGGTGATCTGGCCCGATATGCTGCCAGCGCCTATGGTGCAGGAGCGCGGCATTTTGAAGATGTGGCGCAGTTAGTGAAAAGCCTGCGGGAAGTTGCGATACCGTCATCAACTATCCTGGTAAAAGGGTCGCGCTTTATGAAGATGGAACGCGTCGTTAATAATTTAATAGAGAAAAGATAAGGGATAAACGGATGCTGCATTGGCTGGCACAACAATTTGTTCAGGATTTCGGTTGGTTAAGAATCTTTGGATACATTACCTTCCGTGCGGTATTCGCTTCGCTTACGGCATTGACGATAGGATTAATTGCCGGACCTGCTGTTATCCGTATGCTGACCCGCCTTAAAGTGGGACAGGCTGTGCGGCAGGATGGGCCTCAGACCCATCTGGCTAAATCCGGTACGCCAACCATGGGCGGTTTGCTCATTTTGATTGGCATTGGCATATCCACTTTACTGTGGTGTGATCTTTCCAACCGTTTCATCTGGGTGGTGCTGATTGTCACATTGGGATACGGCGCCATCGGCTGGGTCGATGATTACCGTAAGGTGGTTTACAAAAATCCAAAGGGCATGTCGTCAAAAGAAAAGTATTTCTGGCAGTCCTTGATTGGTATTCTTGCTGCGGTCTACTTGGCTTTTTCTGTGTCCGGACGAAGCAATATGGAAGTATGGAATCTGTTTGTGGAATGGATTCGCTCCGGCCTGGACGCAGATTTGCCTGCCAAGGCTGATCTGATCGTGCCGTTTTTCAAGACGGTGAGTTATCCGCTGGGTGTCTGGGGATTTATCGCGCTGACTTATTTTGTTATCGTGGGCACCAGCAATGCGGTGAATCTGACAGATGGACTCGACGGATTGGCTATTATGCCGACCATTATGGTAGGAACAGCGTTGGGTGTCTTTGCTTATCTGACAGGTAATTTTACATATGCGCATTATCTGTTTATTCCCTATATCTCCGGTGCAGGCGAGCTGCTGATTTTTTGTGGTGCGATGGCAGGCGCCGGGCTGGCTTTTCTTTGGTTCAATGCTTACCCGGCCCAGATGTTCATGGGTGATGTGGGCGCACTAGCCTTAGGCGGAGCGCTTGGCACGATTGCTGTTATCGTCAGGCAGGAAATTGTGCTTTTTATCATGGGCGGCATTTTTGTGGCTGAGACGGTTTCCGTCATGATGCAGGTCCTGTTTTTTAAATACACGAAGAAACGATATGGTGTGGGTCGCCGCATTTTCCTGATGGCGCCGTTGCACCATCATTTTGAACAAAAGGGCTGGAAAGAGACGCAGGTCGTTGTGCGTTTCTGGATTATTACGATGATGCTGGTTCTTCTGGGATTGTCTACATTGAAATTGCGCTGATATGGATTACACGGGAAAAAAGGCACTTGTACTAGGGCTTGGCGAGTCAGGCTTGGCAATGGCGCGCTGGTTTGCGCGCTGTGGTGCTTTTGTGCGTGTGGCCGATACGCGCAGCCATCCGGAGAAGCTCACTGTCCTGCAAAAAGAAATACCGGCCGCCGAGTTTAGAGGAGGGCCATTTTTAGCCGGCCTGCTTGATGACGTGGATATGATTGCCGTTAGCCCGGGACTCATACCCAGCCGGGATCTTGCCGAAATTATGCCGGCAGCAAATGCAAAAGATATTCCACTCTGGAGCGAGATAGAGCTTTTCGCGCAAGCGCTTGCCAGTTTGCAAAAAGAAAAGGATTACAGGCCAAGTGTCATTGCGATAACGGGTACCAATGGCAAGACAACCGTGACCAGCTTGACCGGCAGGATGTGTGCCAGAGCGGGTAAAGCGGTAAAGGTAGCCGGTAATATTAGCCCTGCCGTGCTGGATGTCTTGCGTGAATCGCTGGATAGGCAGCAGTTGCCTGATATCTGGGTATTGGAATTATCCAGCTTTCAGTTATGGCGTACATACAGCTTGAATGCGGATGTGGCAACGGTGTTGAACATAACGCAGGATCATCTGGATTGGCATGAAAATCTGGAAGCTTATGCTGATGCTAAAAAACGCATATTCGGGGCATCAACAATCCGTGTTTTGAACCGGGATGACGGTTTGGTGATGGGGATGGCATCTCCGGATAAACGCATCGTGACATTTGGTTTGGACAAGCCGGTTAAGGCATATGATTTTGGCATCCATGACAGTCATGGAATGGCGTGGCTGTGTGTTGTGAAAACACGTGAGACAGAGGAAACGGGAAAACAGAAAAACGCTTCTTTGCCGCCGGAGCTGTATATCCAGGATCTGATGCCGGCTGGGGCGCTCCGGATTCGAGGACGGCATAATGCAAGCAATGCGCTTGCGGCTTTAGCGCTTTGTCGTGCTATTGGTCTTCCATTGGCGCCGCTGCTGCACGCTCTCAAAGAATACAGCGGTGAGCCGCATCGTGTTGAACCGGTTTTGACGGTATCCGGTGTGAGTTACATTGATGACAGCAAAGGAACGAATGTCGGCGCAACGGTTGCGGCGGTGGAAGGGTTGGGGGTTGAAAAAGAGGGTGACAAACGTCTTTTCCTGATTGCAGGCGGTGACGGTAAGGATCAGGATTTCAGTCCACTTGCGTTGCCGGTTTCAAAATATGTTCATACCGTCCTTTTGATCGGGAAAGATGCGGGTGTGATTGAAAAGGCCTTGGAAGGAAGTGGGGCGACGCTGGTTTTATGCGAGTCGCTAAAAAGGGCTGTGAACCATGCGGCGAAAATGGCGAAAGAGGGGGATGTGGTTCTATTGTCGCCAGCCTGCGCCAGTATGGATATGTTCAGAAATTATGCGCACAGGGCAGAAGTATTTGTTTCGGAAGTCAGGGAAATTGCGCTGTCTCGTGGTGAGGTGGCGGCATGAATAAGGTGAGAAGACTGTTTGATGTATTTCCTGGTTTTAGTCTGAAGCCACTGTCTTTTGAGCAGCGCTCAAAGATGATGCATTTCGACCGGCATTTGCTGGGCGTGATAATGATTCTGATGCTGCTGGGATTGGTCATGGTTTATTCAGCTTCGATCGCTTTGCCGGATTCGCCGAAGTACGCCAACTACAAGCCGACCCATTTTCTCTTCCGGCAATGTGTTTTCATCATGATGGGGTTGTGCGCTGGTTTGGTTGTGTCTCGCATTCCCATTCATTTTTGGCAGAAATACGCCCCTCACCTTTTTGTACTAACCCTGTTTTTGCTGGTGCTGGTACTGATTCCCGGTATTGGAAAAGGCGTGAACGGCGCACGCCGGTGGTTGCCGTTCAAGATATTCAATTTGCAGCCTTCCGAGCTGATGAAACTGTTTATCGTTTTATATGCTGCTGATTACACCGTCCGCAAACAGACTGTGATGAAAAAGCTGAGCAAGGGCTTTTTGCCGATGGCCAGTGCACTCGGATTCATTGGCCTGTTGCTGTTACTGGAGCCGGATCTGGGCGCGCTGGTTGTTATCGTTGCCATCGCTATGGGCATTCTTTTCCTTGGCGGTTTTAATGGGGTCTGGTTTTTCGGGATTGTCACGACACTGGTTGGGATATTCAGTGCGGTCATCATGCTTTCCCCCTGGCGCAGAGAAAGGATTTTTGCTTATCTGGATCCATGGGATGGCGCAAACGCATTAGGCAAGGCCTATCAGCTTTCCCATTCGCTGATTGCTTTTGGGCGTGGTGAAGTGTTTGGTGTGGGACTGGGCGGTAGTGTGGAAAAACTGCATTATTTGCCTGAGGCACATACGGATTTTTTGCTGGCTGTTATCGGGGAGGAATTCGGTTTTGCTGGTGTTGTTGTGGTTGTACTGCTTTTTTACTGGCTTATCAAGCGGGCATTTGATATTGGCAGGCAGGCCATCGCGATGGACCGGATTTTTGCCGGATTGGTTGCGCAAGGTATTGCCGTGTGGATTGGTATTCAGACATTTATCAATATGGGCGTCAATCTGGGGCTTTTGCCGACAAAGGGATTAACGTTGCCTTTGATGAGTTATGGCGGTTCCGGGATTCTGATCAACTGTATCGGTCTGGCGATTCTTTTGCGGGTGGATTATGAAAACCGCCAGATCATGCGGGGAAGGCGGACTCATGAATAAGCAAAAGCGGCTTCTGATTATGGCGGCAGGTACGGGCGGACATATCTTCCCGGGGCTTGCCATTGCTCGCACCATGCGCGAAAGGGGATGGCAAATTACTTGGCTGGGTACACGTCACGGTATGGAAACCACGCTGGTGCCGGCTCAGGGAATCGAGCTGGACAGCATTGATTTTGCAGGTTTGCGCGGCAAAGGATTGATGCATACGGTTACAGGAGGTGTCAAGTTGCTGACAAGTATGGCGTCCTGTCTCAATATCATGCGCCGCCGCAAGCCGGATTTGGTTCTTGGCATGGGAGGGTATGTGACTGTACCGGGCGGTTTCGCTTGCCGAGTCATGGGAGTGCCGCTTGTTCTTGTCAATGCAGATGCCGGGCTGTTGCTTTCGAATAAAACACTGTTGCCTGTCGCAAAACGGATTCTGTTCGGTTTCCCGGCTGATCCGGCTGCCATGACGGAGAAGGGTGTGTTGACGGGGAATCCTGTCCGGTATGAAATTGCTTCTTTGCCTGAACCGGAAAGCCGTTACGCGCAAAGGAGCGGGCCGTTGAATGTACTGGTAATCGGGGGGAGCCTGGGCGCACATGCGTTGAATGAATGTGTTCCTTATGCGCTGGCCGCCTTGCCGTCGGATGTCCGGCCAAGGGTGGTGCACCAGACAGGTAAGGAACATTCAGCTCGTGTTCGGCGGGCTTACATGGCAGTACAGGTTGAGGCGGATGTCGTAGAGTTTATTGATGATATGGCAGCGAGGTATGCCGGTACGGACTTGGTAATTTGCCGGGCGGGAGCCATTACCGTTTCCGAATTAACGGCAGCAGGGTTAGCCAGCATCCTGGTGCCGTTTATTGCTTCCAGCACATCGCACCAGCGTGATAATGCAACCTACATGGCAGCGCATCGGGCGGCTATCCATTTACCGCAAGGCGAGCTGACACCGGAGCGCCTGGCCTCCATGTTGCGTGAGATAACGAGGGAGCAATGCCTGACGATGGCTAAGGCGGCTTATGCTCTTGGCCGGCGTGATGCGAATGAACGTATTGCGGATGAATTGGAACGTGTTGCGAACGCAACCATTTGATTGAGCAAGTATGAAACACAAGGTTAAAAATATACATTTTGTCGGGATTGGCGGAAGCGGCATGAGCGGTATCGCTGAAGTGCTGCTCAATCTCGGTTACAACATTTCCGGTTCGGACCTGGCCAGTAATGCGGCAACGTTGCGTCTACAGCATTTGGGCGCGCGCGTCATGCGGGGGCATGATCCGGAATATGTTGAAAGCGCAGATGCCATCGTCATTTCTTCTGCCGTTGCCCAGGACAATCCCGAAGTTCTTGCCGCGCGTAAGAAATGTATTCCCATTGTGCCGCGTGCCGTTATGCTGGCAGAACTGATGCGCCTAAAACGCGGCATTGCGATTGCCGGCACGCACGGAAAAACCACGACTACCAGCCTGGTAGCAAGCGTGCTGGCAGAGGGCGGATTTGATCCTACTTTCGTCATTGGCGGACGGCTTAACAGTGTTGATGCTAACGCGGCTCTGGGAACAGGCGATTTTATTGTGGCGGAGGCGGACGAATCGGATGCCTCTTTTCTGAATCTGCATCCCGTGATTGAAGTTATCACGAATATTGACGCGGATCACATGGATACATACGGGCATGATTTTACCCGATTGAAGCAGGCGTTCATCGAATTCACGCAGCGATTGCCCTTTTATGGTCGGGCTGTCCTGTGTATTGATGATAGCAATGTCCGGGAAATTAAACCATTCATTTCAAAGCCGGTTACGACTTATGGTTTTCATGAGAGTGCTGATGTCAGGGCAATTGATGCCGAGGCACAGGGGTCCATGATGATTTTTACGGTTCTGCAAAAGGGATACCCGGATATGAAGGTCAGATTGAATCAACCGGGTATGCATAATGTGCAAAATGCTTGTGCTGCTATCGCTATCGCACGGGAGTTGGGAGTCAGTGACAAGGCGACACAGAAGGCTTTGGAAGAATTTACCGGGGTGAATCGGCGTTTTACGCGTCTTGGGGAAATCAGGTGGGCCCAATCCGAAGAAAAAGCGAGCGGTAGTGCAGAACTGATTGATGATTATGGCCACCATCCGGCGGAGGTAGCAGCGACAATCGCTGCTGCACGGGGCGCTTATCCGAATCGCCGGCTGGTTCTTGCCTTCCAGCCGCATCGTTACACGCGAACACGTGATCTGTTCGAAGATTTTGTCAAATCATTATCGACAACGGATGTATTGCTGCTTGCCGAGGTTCATCCGGCAGGGGAGCAGCCAATTGTGGCTGCTGACGGGCGTTCGCTTAGCCGGGCTATTCGGGTAGCTGGAAAGATAGACCCGGTTTTTGTGGAGGGTATAGAAGAAATGCCGGCTTCCATTTTTAACGTGGTGAAGGATGGCGATGTTGTTATTGTTATGGGTGCAGGAGCCGTTAGCCGTGTTCCTGCAAAGTTACTGGAAATGTCAACGAGTCAATCATGAGTAATAAAAACAGAGCCAGTCAGCTTGGAAAAGTCGGTGTGCTGCTGGGAGGCCGTTCAGCGGAGCGTGAAATTTCCCTGAAATCGGGAAATGGCGTCTTAAAAGCACTGCGCAATCAAGGTGTGAATGCCCATTTGTTTGATACGGGCAAGCGAACACTGGCCGAGTTGGCAACTGAAAAATTTGACCGCGTTTTTATTGCGCTGCATGGCCGCTTTGGAGAAGACGGTACCCTACAGGGCGCGCTGGAACAGTTGGGGATTCCTTATACAGGGTCGGGTGTAATGGCTTCTGCATTGGCGATGGACAAGGTCATGACGAAACGGATTTGGCTTTCAAAAAATTTGCCGACACCGCGTTATGTTGAGCTGTTGCCACAGTCTGATTGGAAGGCGGTTGTAGCTGAGCTGGGATTGCCGTTGATTGTTAAACCCGCACATGAAGGATCAACATTGGGACTGACTCGCGTGAAAACAGCAGATCAGTTACCCAAAGCCTATGCGCTTGCTGCTCAGTATGATCAGTCAGTGCTGGCAGAAGAATTTATTGATGGGATGGAACTGACGTGCGCGGTTCTGGATATTCGAGGCGAGCCACAGGCGTTGCCGCTGGTGCGGATTATCGCACCGGGTGCGAATTACGACTACCAGAACAAATATTTTAGTGATGAAACACGATATTTGTGTCCAAGTGGTTTGAGTGAAGATCTGGAAAAGAAGATACAGGCCTGTACGTTGGAAGCCTACAAAATGCTGGGATGTCGTGGTTGGGGCAGGGCTGACATTATGTTGCGCGCCTCGGACGAAAAGCCTTATTTGCTGGAAATGAATACATCACCGGGAATGACAGATCATTCGCTGGTGCCGATGGCGGCACGCGCTGCAGGCATCGATTATGAGGAGTTGTGCATGATGATTTTAGAGTCGGCAACACTGGATCAGAAAAAAAATGATGAATTGAAGGCAGGCTGAGGCGCTTTATGTGGCATGACGTCAGGTTATTGAATGGAATCGCAAATATGTTTTTGACCATTTTTGTCGTCATCGTGCTAGTCGGCGGTTTTTTATGGTTTGCCCAGAAGCCGTTTTTCTCATTAAAGATAATAGAGGTACAGGAGGTTGAAAAGAAACCATTGAAACATGTCAACGCACTGACGATAAGAAGTGTGGCATTGCCGCGTATCAAAGGTAATTTCTTTAGCGTCAATCTGGATGCCGTCAGAGAAGCTTTTAAAGCGGTGCCTTGGGTAAGGGATGTCACTGTCAGGCGTAAATGGCCGAACGGGTTGGTTGTTTCCATTGAGGAACATAAACCGCTGGGGACATGGGGTGATGATGGGCGGCTGCTTTCTGTCAAGGGAGATGTTTTTACGGTTAATTTGGCCGAAGCGGAAGATGAGGGGAATTTGCTGAAGTTTTATGGTCCTGAAGGAAGTGAAAAGGAAGTTGTCGCACGATATGAGGAATTGCGCCGGGAATTTGCCACGATTAATCTCGAGCTGGTTCTCCTTGAACTTTCTGACCGTTATGCTTGGAGAACGACGCTAAATAACGGCATGACGGTGCGTTTCGGACGTGAACAGGGCAGCAATACGATGCGGGACAAGATGGGGCGATTACTGGCGGTTTATCCCAAGCTGGCCGCACAGTTGAAAAATGGGATTAGAGGGATTGACTTGCGTTATCCGAATGGATTGGCACTGAAAGCGGATGGATTGGTGCCTGATGTTGGTGGACAGTAGAGGGAATAAGCGAAGAACTATGACTAAAGACCTGAAAAACCTGATAGTGGGTCTGGATATCGGAACATCCAAGGTGGTAGCCCTTGTTGCGGAAGTATTGCCTGATGGCCGGCATGAAATCATTGGTCTTGGGCAGCATGAATCGAAAGGTTTGAAAAAGGGGGTTGTCGTCAATATTGAGGCTACAGTCGAATCCATACAGCGTGCTTTGGAAGAGGCGGAGCTCATGGCGGATTGCAAGATTCGGAATGTTTATACCGGCATTGCCGGGAGCCACATCCGCAGTTTTAATTCACGCGGAATGGTTGCTATTAAGGATAAGGAAGTGACTGCGGCTGATGTCAGCCGTGTGATTGAAACAGCAAGGGCCGTCAATATCCCGAACGACCAGCAATTTTTGCACACGGTTTCACAGGAATTCATTGTCGATAATCAGGAAGATGTTCGTGAACCCATTGGCATGAGCGGCATCCGCCTTGAAGTGAAGGTGCATATTGTGACAGGCGCCGTTTCAGCTGTTCAGAATATTGTGAAGTGCGTGCGTCGGTGCGGGCTGGAAGTATCAGACCTGATGTTGCAGCCGATGGCTTCGGCAGATGCGGTTCTGACAGATGATGAAAAGGAACTGGGGGTTGTCTTGATCGATATTGGCGGCGGCACGACGGACATTGCCGTGTTTACCGAAGGGGCGATTCGCCATACCGCTGTTATTCCCATTGCGGGCGACCAGATTACCAATGACATTGCAATGGCCTTGCGCACGCCGACGCTTGAAGCGGAAGAAATCAAGCGTCGTTATGGCATCGCGAAGCAGGTATTGGTTGATCCTGCCGAGACAATCGAGGTGCCTGGACTGGGCGACCGGGGGCCGCGAACGCTGTCACGACAGATGCTGGCAGCTGTCATTGAGCCGCGTGTGGAAGAACTTTTTGCGCTTGCATTGCAGGTTGTTCGGGAATCGGAATATGAGGAAGTGTTGTCGTCCGGGATTGTGCTTACAGGCGGTTCTGCACTGATGCCTGGTTTGGCGGAACTGGCGGAAGATGTTTTTCTGAAGCCGGCAAGAATTGGTTTGCCTGGATACCGGGGACAACTTGCGGACATGGTTCGCAGTCCCCGTTATTCAACGGCGCACGGATTGTTGTCCGAAGCCAAAAAGCAGTATTTGCGCGGGACAGTTGTGACACAGCAGCAAGGGTCTGCCAAAGCCATCTGTCAGCGGATAAAAGAATGGTTTGTCGGGAATTTTTAGTATTGGTAATGGTTGGATTGGTATTTTTATTATGACAGGGCTGTTTTCAGTTAGAAGTTGTCACACCGCGTGAAAACTTTTATCTGGAAGCTGCATTCAGACAGGGAGTGTAATTATGAAATTTGATATAGTCGATAGCTCAACGCTAGGAACCGTCATTAAGGTCGTTGGCGTTGGAGGTGCAGGAGGCAATGCAATTCAGCATATGATTAACAAGAATGTGTCTGGCGTAGAATTCATTGCTGCCAATACGGATGCACAAGCTTTGTCTCATTCCGGAGCACACAATATCATCCAGATTGGAGATACAGGACTGGGTGCCGGTATGAAACCTGAAGTGGGAAAAATGCTGGCAGAAGAATCACGCGAACGTATTGAAGATGCCCTGCGTGGCGCTCACATGGTGTTCATTGCCGCAGGCATGGGCGGCGGCACGGGAACGGGTGCCTCTCCCATTGTTGCCGAGGTGGCAAAATCATTGGGCGCATTAACCGTAGCGGTTGTATCCAAGCCTTTCTCCTATGAAGGCCAGCGGTGCATGGAAACGGCTAATGAAGGCCTGGAGGCGCTGGAATCACATGTGGATTCGCTGATTGTGATTTTGAATGAAAAGCTCGAAGAAATATATGAGGATGACAGCATGATGGAATGGCTACAGCATGCTGATGACGTCTTACATAATGCCGTGGCCGGCATTGCGGAAATCATCAATGTGCGCGGTCATATCAATGTCGATTTCAATGACGTTAAAACCATTATGAGCGAGCAGGGCAAGGCCATGATGGGAACGGCTGTTGCATCCGGTATTGACCGGGCAAGAATTGCGGCTGAACAGGCTGTGGCTTCTCCACTTTTGGATGGGGTCGATTTGTCCGGTGCGCGGGGCGTGCTTGTTAATGTGACAGCCAGTCGCAGTTTGAAAGGCAAGGAAATCAAGGATGTCATGGCGACGGTGCGTGCCTTTGCTTCACCTGATGCGACGATTGCACAGGGGATTGCCTATGAAGATGAAATGGGAGACGAAATCCGCGTGACGGTTGTGGCGACAGGATTGGGGCGTAACAAGAAGCCGATGCATCTGATCCAAACCCCGCGTTTGCGAACCGGTACCAACGATGCTGTGGCGCGGATGGATGGCGCGGAACAGGTTCCGGGAACGATGGCTTCCGTGCCTCAGTTTGATTTGGATAAACCGGCTGTTTGGCGACACGGCCGTGATTCAGCAACGGATACAGTGCGTGCGTTGGAAAAGAATGGCATGGAGACATATGATATTCCCGCTTTCTTGCGCAGACAGGCGGATTGATCGCATCTGTATGTATAGTTGATACAGGTGGCTATCAGGGAGTGGTGTCAGGCGTCATTGTTGAACTAAAGCGGTTGCTCCCTGTCTTGTCTGTATGGCGTTTTACCGGCAGAAGCTGAGAAAATAGGCGAAAATGGTAATATCCATGTAAAATAAAAAACCGTGAAAAAGAGACAAGAAGAAACTTGTTTATCGGTGACTATGTTAAAACAGCGTACTATTAAATATCTGACACGTACAGTCGGTATCGGCCTGCATTCGGGTTACAAGGTTGAACTGGTGCTTCGGCCTGCGGCGCCCAATACGGGTATTGTTTTTCACCGCACGGACTTCAATCCACCTGTCTCGATTCCGGTCGGCGCTCATGCGATTGGCGATACTCGTTTGGCCTCGACTCTGGTAAATGATGGGGTGCGCGTATCGACGGTTGAGCATATTATGTCAGCTTGTGCCGGCCTGGGTATCGATAATCTGCATATTGATGTCAATGCGGAAGAAATCCCGATCATGGATGGTTCGGCTTCTTCTTTTGTATTTCTTTTGCAGCAGGCAGGGCTGGAAGAACAGGATGCTGCCAAGAAGTATATCCGTGTCAAGAAGCCGGTAGAAGTGCGCGAAGGCGATGAGCAGAATGAAAAGTGGGCCAGACTGGACCCCTATAATGGTTTTCGCCTGGATTTCTTTATCGAATTCAATCATCCTGCAATTGATTCCACACACCAGCATGCGGTTATGGATCTTGCCGAGGTTTCCTACGTGAAGGATGTATCACGTGCCAGAACGTTTGGTTTTGTCCGTGATGTTGAAACCTTGCGTGGCATGGGACTGGCGCGGGGCGGTTCTTTGGAAAATGCGATTGTGATGGATGAATACCGTATTCTGAATCCGCATGAGCTTCGTTACGAAGATGAGTTTGTCCGCCACAAGATTTTAGATGCGATTGGCGACTTATATTTGGTAGGGCATCCGATCCTGGCTTCCTATACAGCTCATAAGTCTGGGCATGCGCTGAATAATCAGTTGTTAAGAGCGCTTCTTACGCAGCCGGATGCTTATGAAATCGTGAGCTTTGAAACATCGGAAGCAGCGCCGAATTCCTGGTTTAGCCAGACGACCCGGGAATGGGTTCCCGTTTAAGCGGGGTGTTTTTAACCCGTTATTCTGAATCTCGCTGATGCCGTTTCATCATGGCGTTGATCGCTTCCATTAATGCCGGATCGGTGCCTGACTGTGTCAGATAAGTTTCCAGTTTTCCCAGCTCTTCCACTACGCTGGATGGAAGTGGTTTTTTCGGCGGCCTCTCTGTTTGCCGGATTGTCTTTTTCAGTTTGACCTTGACCTGTATGGTTTTAATCGGCCAGCCGGCGTTTTCTAATCCGGTTTGAAGCAAAGGCAGTTTTTGCCGGAGTCTTGCTGCGGTTGCCTGACTGGGTACGCCAACCGTCAGCCGGTCTTTTTCCAATTGCAAGACTTCACAACCGGTAAAATGTTCCGGCAGGGTTTGTTCGCATTCCTTTTGCAAGGCAATCAGGCGGGTGGCATTGGGTAGTATTCCGGATATCCGATCATGCATCTGCAGAAAATCCGTTACCGATGCAAAGGCGTTTTTCTTGCCTGTGATGGTACGAGGTGCATTCAGGAGGGATGATAAAAATTTATGCATGGATCAATATGCTGGCTGGATGCAGGGATATCTATCTATGATAACGGATAAAATCCCTGTTGATGGGAGGCTATCACTTTTGTTGCTTGAAATACTACAGGATAACCCCCATTTACTGTTTTTTATGCTGAAAAGAAGGAGAAGTTGGGTAATGGTCTTAAGACTCGTGATTCAGCGTGATAAAATTCTTTCTTTAACGGCAGGTTTTGACGCAGGATCAAAACTTTGAGGGTGGCAATTGATTGCATGACCTTAACTTCAAGAATATAACATGTCCATACTGACCCGTATTTTTGGTAGCCGCAACCAGCGGCTGCTAAAGCAATACAGCAAGATTGTTGCACAGATTAATGCGCTTGAGCCGGCGATGGAAAAACTTTCCGATGCCGAACTGAAAGCAAAAACCCCTGAGTTTAAGGAAAGACTGCTCAAGGGCGCCACATTGGATGATCTCTTGCCGGAAGCGTTTGCCGTTTGCCGGGAGGCCAGCAAGCGGGTGCTGAAGATGCGTCCTTTTGACGTTCAACTGGTTGGCGGCATGGCGCTGCATCAGGGAAAGATTGCCGAAATGGGGACTGGTGAAGGCAAGACGTTGGTGGCAACGCTTCCGGCCTATCTAAATGCCCTGGCAGGGAAAGGCGTGCATGTCGTTACGGTTAATGATTATCTGGCTGAGCGGGATGCGGAATGGATGGGGCGTTTGTATTCATGGTTAGGGCTGACAACCGGGATCAACCTGTCCCACATGGAGCATGAAGATAAGCAGGCTGCTTATGCTGCGGATATTACTTATGGCACCAACAATGAATATGGCTTTGATTATCTGCGGGATAACATGGTTTATGACGTGGATGATCGGGTACAGCGCACATTGAGTTATGCCATTGTGGATGAGGTTGATTCTATCCTGATTGATGAAGCTCGAACACCGCTTATTATTTCCGGTCAGGCGGAAAGCAGCACGGATCTGTACTACAAGATGAATCAGGTGCCGCCTCTGTTGACGGAGCAGATCGGTGAAGATACGCCGGATGGCAAAAGCAAGGTTGAGGTCTATGGCGATTACACCAAGGATGAGAAGGCGCATCAGGTTTTGCTGACTGAGGCCGGGTTTGAGAAAGCAGAAAAAATCCTGATGCAGATGGGATTGCTGCCGGAAGGCGCGTCTCTGTATGATGCCGCCCATATCCTGCTGATTCACCATCTGTATGCCGCGCTTCGCGCCAATGTACTGTATCACCGTGATCAACATTATGTCGTGCAAGGGGGCGAAGTCATCATCGTTGATGAATTCACCGGTCGCCTTATGACGGGCCGGCGCTGGTCAGACGGCTTGCATCAGGCAGTCGAGGCCAAGGAAGGCGTTCAGATCCGCAATGAAAACCAGACACTGGCATCGATTACTTTCCAGAATTATTTCCGGATGTATGACAAACTCGCGGGTATGACTGGTACGGCAGATACGGAAGCGTATGAGTTCCAGGAAATTTACGGTCTTGAAACCGTCGTGATTCCCCACAACCGTCCTAACCAGCGGCAGGATCGTCATGATCAGGTGTTTAGGACAGAACGGGAAAAATACGATGTCATGCTCAGGGATATCCGGGATTGCTATGAACGGGGGCAGCCTGTTCTGGTCGGAACGACATCCATTGAGAATTCCGAGCTGCTGTCCAAGATACTCACGAATGCCGGGTTGCCGCATAACGTGTTGAATGCCAAACAGCATGCGCGTGAAGCAGAAATCGTTGCGCAGGCCGGTCGTCCGAAGATGATCACGATTGCGACTAACATGGCTGGGCGAGGCACGGATATTGTTCTTGGCGGTAATGTAGAAAAACAGGTTGAATTCATCGAAGCGGATGAATCCCTGTCTGAAGAGCAAAAGCAAGAACAGATTAAAAAATTGCAGGATGAATGGCAGTCACTTCATGATCATGTTGTGAATGCAGGTGGCTTGCATATCATCGGAACAGAGCGTCATGAATCCAGGCGCGTCGATAACCAGTTGCGCGGCCGTTCCGGTCGGCAAGGTGATCCGGGCGCTTCGCGTTTCTATCTGTCCATGGATGATCCGCTTCTGCGGATTTTTGCCGGCGAACGCATGCGTGCCATTATGGACAAGCTTAAATTGCCTGAAGGCGAGGCGATTGAAGCCGGTATCGTCAATCGCTCAATCGAATCCGCACAGAGAAAAGTGGAAGGCCGCAACTTTGACATCCGCAAGCAATTGCTGGAATATGACGATGTCGCCAATGACCAGCGCAAAGTGATCTACCAGCAACGAAACGAGCTGCTTGAGGTTGAGGATACGTCAGAACTGGTGATGTCGTTGCGTCATGGCGTCTTTATTGATTTGTTCAGAACCTATGTACCGGAAGAATCCGTTGAGGAGCAATGGGATATTCCAGGCCTTGAACGTGAGCTTGCTGCTGAATGGCGGTTGAACATTCCGCTCGTGGAAATGGTTCAAAAGCACAAGAATATATCGGATGGAGATATGCTTGAGCATATCTTGCAGGTAGCTGATGATACTTACAATGCGAAGGTAAGCTTAGTTGACAGGACGCTTTTTTCAGGTTACGAGCGCAGCATTATCCTGCAAAGCATGGATGCGCACTGGCGTGAGCATTTGGCTGCGTTGGATCATTTGCGCCAGGGTATTCATCTTCGCGGTTATGCTCAGAAAAATCCTAAGCAGGAATACAAGCGCGAGGCGTTTGAGTTATTTTCCATGATGCTTGAGCTCATCAAAAATGACGTGACACAAAAGCTCATGCTGGTGCGTATCCAGTCACAGGATGAAGTGGAAATGGCTGAACAGCAGCTGATGCAGCCTACGGTTTCCAACGTCAATTATGTGCATCAGGAATTCAAAGAGGAGTCTCCCGAGGATGCCGCATTTCAGGCCGCCGCTGACCAGACTGAAAAAAAGCAGCAGCCGCTAGTGAATGCGGTGCCGAAAGTCGGGCGCAATGATATGTGTCCTTGCCAAAGCGGCAAGAAGTACAAACATTGTCACGGGAAGCTCAAATAACAGGATATTGTGTTTTTACATCCAGGAGAATCCTATGGCTGTTCATCTTTTTCCTCCTGTCGCGGCTGACCTTAAACCGGTTTCAGGGGTCAGGCTCGGCGTTGCCAAGGCCAATATCAGAAAGCCGGATCGTAAGGATCTGTTGATTATGACGCTGGGGCATGAAGCAACGGTATCTGGTGTTTTTACGAAAAACCGTTTTTGTGCTGCTCCCGTCCAGATTTGCAAGGAACATATCGAAAAGACCCGAAAGGAAAGTTTACCGATACGGGCGCTTCTGGTTAACACAGGCAATGCCAATGCCGGGACAGGGGAACGCGGTTATGACGCTGCGATGTCGACCTGTACCATACTGGGCGCATTGCTCAGTTGTAAACCCGAACAGGTTCTGCCTTTTTCCACCGGCGTCATTCTCGAACCGCTGCCGGTAGACCGGATTGTTGCCGGCATGCCGCTTGCCATTGAGAGTCTCAGTGAAGATAATTGGCTGGATGCTGCTGAGGCGATCATGACAACGGATACAGTTCCCAAGGCGGCATCACGTACGGTTCAAATGAATGGCAAAATCGTGACGGTAACCGGTATAAGCAAGGGTGCCGGCATGATCAAACCCAATATGGCCACGATGCTGGGATTTATGGCGACCGATGCCAAGGTGCCACAGGCGTTGCTGGATAACATGCTGAAACAGGCAACCGATGCTTCATTTAATTGTATTACCGTGGATGGCGATACCTCGACCAATGATTCGCTCATTCTGGTTGCGTCAGGCGCTGTTGATGTTGGCATAGAAAATGCCCGGTCTCCCGGTTATGCCGTTTTGCAGGAGGCGATAACCAGCCTCGCACAGGAACTGGCCAAGAAGGTTGTACGGGATGGTGAGGGAGCGACTAAATTCATTACCATAACCGTTGAAAACGGCGCCAGTATAAAAGAGTGCCGTACCATTGCCTATTCCGTTGCGCATTCCCCACTGGTCAAAACCGCTTTTTATGCATCAGACCCCAATTTAGGCCGTATTCTGGCGGCAATCGGCTATGCTGATGTAGAAGATTTGGATGTCAGTCAGTTGAATCTGTATCTGGATGATGTTTGGGTCGCCAAAAACGGCGGACGTAATCCTGACTACAAAGAAGAAGATGGACAACGCGTGATGCGGCAAAGTGAAATTACGATCCGGATTGATTTGGCTCGTGGTGATGCCCGGGCGACGATCTGGACATGCGATTTTTCGCATGATTATGTTTCCATCAATGCTGATTACCGTTCGTAATGCCGTCGCTTGATCAATTTCTGACCCGGGCTGAAACGGTTCTTTCCCGTCTGGAAAATCTGCTGCCTCCGGTTGTCGAAACGGTCAATTGGGATGTTCCGTCTGTTGCGTATCGCTGGCGACGAAGGAGCGGGCGGGGAATGCTTCAGCCGATTACCCATTCCACCAGGATTTCTTTACCGGACTTGTATTTTATTGAACGCCAGAAAGGACTGCTTGAACAGAATACCCGTCAATTCATTGAAGGGAAACCGGCAAACAATGTTTTGCTGACGGGTGCTCGCGGGACCGGCAAGTCATCGCTGATCCGCGCCTGCCTGAGCCGGTTTGCCGGTGATGGATTGCGACTGATTGAAGTGGACAGAAATGATTTGGTTGATCTGGCAGATATTGGTGAATTAATTGCCTTGAGGCCGGAACGATTTATTCTCTATTGTGATGATCTGTCTTTTGAAGAGGGCGACAGCAGTTATAAGGCGCTGAAAACAGCACTCGACGGCAGTGTTGCCGCGCAGCCTGACAACATGCTGATTTATGCCACTTCCAATCGGCGGCATTTGCTGCCCGAACGGATGTCAGACAATGCCGGATATGTGCAGGGAAGGGATGGCGATATGCATCCGGGGGAAACCGTGGAAGAAAAAATATCGTTTTCCGATCGTTTCGGGTTGTGGCTGTCCTTTTATCCCTTCAACCAGGACGAATATTTGACAATCGTGGCGCACTGGCTGCGTTCTTTCGGCTGTTCTGACCGGCAGGTGGAAAACGCGCGAGGCGAAGCACTGCAATGGGGTTTACATCGCGGTTCCCGTTCCGGCCGAACGGCCTGGCAGTTTGCAAGGGATTTTGCGGGCAGGCATTTGTAGCGCGATTTACGGGATCGTTTGATCAACACATGGTCATTCCTGAGGATGACAAAAGAAAATGTTTTAGGTAGCCATCTCAACTGATTTAAGAGGGTTTTAGTAGTTTTTATGTTGTGAAACAATACTGGGGTATGTATAAGATACATGCTTTTTTGATATGCCCTCCCCAGGTTGGACACTGATTCAACGATTAAGGGGGCATATCATGAAGCGGGGTGGCCTTTACCGACGTATATGACACTCGGTTGGTGAGTTGTTCGAGTTGAGCCTATCCAATAACGACAAAAACCTGCCATCAATCTTAATAAACCTTTCGGCAATTTTTATAAAATCTGCCCGATCTACACCTGCTTTTTTAAGATCGTCCCTGATGTCGTAATATCCAGTAAAATTTCTCTCCCCGCGGTCACATTCATCCAATATTTGCATGACAACATCGACTTTTTTTGCACTGATATAGCCTATAAACTCGAGCTCATCTTGAATTGCATCCTCAAAACCATTAAGCAAGCCATAAATATGCTGCTCAAAACGATCTTCCCCGTTATTTTTCAAAAGATAGATTTCACCCAAAATCTTTCCTAATAGGATCATTTCTTTACTCATATTGTCTTCCTTATAAAACCCCATAAGCATGGGAGCTTCATATACATAGGGACAAATACTGGCTTTTCAATGTGGCGACGTAACAAATGGTCGTGTTATACAGAACCCCCGCCACACCTTGTTGTCTTGCAAGCGTTGATTCTTTTCATATTTTCATAATCAGTCAGATCACTCTTAATTATCAATAATTGAGTCGGAGTTTTTAGGCAAATTTCAATTTTTCGTACTGTTCCTCAACCTTTTCACGTGTCGCGGTAAAGTTTTGCAGGCGCTCACGCTCCTGGGCAACGACTTTTTCAGGGGCGCGGGAGACGAAATTTTCATTGCCCAGCTTGGCGTTGATTTTGTCGATTTCTCCTTGCAGGCGCGCCATTTCCTTTTCCAGACGTTCCCGTTCCGCCGCGACATCGATTTCCACTTTCAGCATCAGCTTGCATTGGCCGACAACCAAAACCGGCGCTGGTGAATCCGGCAGGATATCGACGATTTCGATATCGGACAATCTGCACAAGGCTTGCATATGGGGGATAAAGGATTCCAGCATGGTCTTTTCAGATAAGGAGGCAGGTTCAATAAAGGCGGGAACCTTTTGGGCTGGCGAAAGTTGCATTTCGCCCCGTAGATTGCGGGAAGCATCTACCAGCGCTTTGCATTGCGCCATCCAGCTTTCGGCTTCTTCATCGATTTTCGCCGGTTGCGGCAGCGGATAATCCTGGAGCATGATGGTGTCGCTTTCCGCTTTCAGGCTGAGGCCGGTCAATGGCGCCACTTTTTGCCAGAGTTCTTCCGTAATGAAGGGAATGATAGGGTGGGCCAGCCGCAGGGTTTCTTCCAATACGCGCAGCAATGTCTGGCGTGTGGCGCGCTGTTGAGCTGCATCCCCGTTGGCAATCAGGACTTTGGCAATTTCGACATACCAGTCGCAATATTCATCCCAGACAAAACGGTAAATGGCTGAGGCGATGTTGTCAAAACGGTATTCGGCAAATCCTTTTTCCACTTCAGTGGCAGTCCGCTGGAATTGTGAGATGATCCAACGGTCTGCCGCTGAAAATGAGAATGCAGCATCCCGATCTAATCCATTGTCCTGGCCTTCGGTATTCATGAGCACGAAACGGGTCGCGTTCCAGAATTTATTACAGAAGTTACGGTAGCCTTCACAGCGGTTCAGGTCGAAGTTGATATTGCGTCCCAATGAGGCGTAGCTTGCCATAGTAAAGCGCAGCGCGTCCGTGCCGAAAGCCGGAATGCCTTTTGCGTAATCCCGGCGGGTTGCTTTAGTGATGGCTTCTGCCTGTTTCGGATTCATCAGTCCGGTTGTGCGCTGCTTGATAAGCGAATCGAGGTCAATGCCGTCAATTAAGTCGATCGGGTCGAGGGTATTGCCCTTGGATTTGGACATTTTCTCACCATTGGCGTCCCGGACAAGACCGTGAATATAAACGGTATGGAAGGGAACCTTACCGGTAAAATGGGTTGTCATCATCACCATCCGGGCTACCCAGAAAAAGATGATGTCAAAACCGGTCACCAGGACACTGGATGGCAGGAACATGCGGTATTCCGCCGTATTCTCATTCGGCCAACCGAGTGTGGAAAAGGGAACCAATGCGGATGAGAACCAGGTATCCAGCACATCTTCGTCACGCCGGATGCGTTTGCTGCCGGCTTGTGCCTGGGCTTCTGCTTCCGTACGGGCGACATAAATATGGCCTTCTTCGTCATACCAGGCGGGAATCTGATGGCCCCACCATAATTGGCGCGAGATGCACCAGTCCTGAATGTTGTTCAGCCACTGGTTGTATGTGGTTGTCCAGTTTTCCGGAATGAAACGAACTTCGCCGCTGGCGACTTTTTCCAATGCAACTTCGGCAATGGATTTGCCGGGAAAATAAGCATTGTTTTCATCTGGTTTATTCATGGCGATAAACCACTGGTCTGTCAGCATGGGTTCCAAAATAACATGGGTCCGGTCGCCGCGTGGCACCATCAATTTGTGGGGTTTCACAGATTCCAACAGGCCTTGCGCATCCAGATCAGCCACAATCCGCTTTCTGGCTTCGAAACGGTCCATGCCCTGATAAGCGGCAGGCGCGTTTTCATTGATCCTGGCATCCAGGGTCAGGATATTGATCATGGGCAGGTGATGACGCTGTCCGACGGTATAGTCGTTAAAGTCGTGTGCGGGCGTAATCTTGACGCAGCCGGTGCCGAATTCCTTGTCAACATATTCATCGGCAATGATGGGAATTTGCCGGCCTGTCAGCGGCAGGATCAGTTCCTTGCCGACGAGATGTATGTAGCGTTCGTCTGTTGGATCAATTGCAACGGCCGTATCGCCCAGCATGGTTTCCGGACGGGTCGTGGCAACTGTCAAATGGCCTGATCCGTCTGCCAATGGATAACGGATATGCCACATGTAACCGTCTTCTTCTTCTGATGCCACTTCCAGGTCGGAAATGACGGTTCCCAGAACCGGGTCCCAGTTCGCCAGGCGTTTACCGCGATAGATCAGGCCTTGCTCATATAACCTCACGAAAATTTCGGTGACCACTTTTGAACGCGGTTCATCCATTGTGAAATATTCACGGTCCCAGTCGGTTGAGGCGCCAAGATGGCGCATCTGCCTTGTAATGGTCGATCCGGACTGTTCTTTCCATTCCCAGACTTTTTCAATGAATTTTTCGCGGCCAAGATCGTGACGGGAAATCTGTTGCATATCGAGCTGGCGTTCCACCACGATTTGCGTGGCGATGCCGGCATGGTCCGTGCCGGGAATCCAGGTTGTGTTGAAACCGCGCATACGGTGATAACGGGTCAGGCCATCCATGATGGTCTGGTTAAAGGCATGCCCCATGTGCAGTGTCCCTGTCACATTGGGAGGTGGTAACTGGATGGAAAACGCGGGTTTGCTTTCATCCATGGCTGCGCGGAAATATCCGCGCGCTTCCCACTCTTTCCGCCAGACTTTTTCAATTTCTGCCGGTTCAAACGATTTGGCTAGTTCCATGATGCGAAATATCTTTTACTAAAAAAAACATGATTATAAGGGAGCTTTTCTGTGTATTATTCTAATTAAACGTTATAATAAAAAATATGCATTGTTAAAAATGCCATAGCTAGGGGTTCCGGTTGAAAAACCGGGCGAGATTACACCCTCTGAACCTGATCTGGATAATGCCAGCGTAGGGAAGCTTGGAAAGACATTGTTTGTGGTCACAGAAGAACTGCAACATTCAATTTAAGATTCCTTTGCCGGCTTTGAATTGACAAAGGAATTGATATGAATGCCAATCCAAAGTTTTTATCGGCTACCGCAACTGTTGATGAAGCAGCAGTACAGCCTTTCCCAAATTCCCGCAAAATATACGTACAGGGCTCGCGTCCTGATATTCGTGTCCCCATGCGTGAAATCACGCTGTCAGACACGCCTGTCATGTTTGGCGCGGAAAAAAATCCACCCATTTTTGTCTATGATACATCGGGCGCCTACACCGATCCGGATGCGAAAATCGATATCCGTTCAGGGCTTGAATCCATACGCATGTCCTGGATTGTGGAGCGTGATGATACGGAAGAACTGGATGGTCCGACATCCGCATATGGCCGTGAACGCTTAAATGACCCATCGCTCGATGAACTGCGTTTCAATCTGACACGCAAGCCCCGCCGTGCCAAAAAGGGCAAGCAGATAACCCAGATGTATTATGCCAGACAGGGCATTGTTACGCCGGAGATGGAATTCGTCGCGATTCGTGAAAACATGCACCGCAAGGAATATATCGAAAGCCTGAAGGCCTCCGGTCCCAATGGCGAAAAGATGGTGGCATTAATGACGCGCCAGCATCCGGGACAGGCATTCGGAGCCAGCATTCCGCAGGAGATCACTCCCGAATTTGTCCGTGATGAGATTGCGCGTGGCCGTGCCATTATTCCTGCCAATATTAACCATCCTGAAGTCGAGCCGATGATCATCGGACGTAACTTCATGGTTAAGATCAATGCCAATATCGGCAACTCCGCCATTTCTTCGGGCATTGCCGAAGAAGTTGCAAAAATGACCTGGGCCATTCGCTGGGGAGGGGACAATGTCATGGACTTGTCCACCGGCAAGCATATTCATGAAACCCGTGAATGGATTGTCCGCAATTCACCTGTGCCGATCGGGACGGTGCCGATTTACCAGGCGCTTGAGAAAGTCAACGGCGTGGCCGAAGACCTGACCTGGGAGATTTTCCGCGACACGCTGATTGAGCAAGCCGAACAGGGCGTCGATTACTTCACCATTCATGCCGGGCTTCTCCTTCGCCATGTGCCGCTGACAGCCGAACGCCTGACCGGTGTGGTTTCGCGTGGCGGCTCCATCATGGCGAAATGGTGTCTGGCGCATCACAAGGAAAGCTTCCTGTATACGCATTTTGAGGAAATCTGTGAAATTCTGGCTGCTTATGACGTGGCTATTTCATTGGGGGACGGATTGCGTCCAGGGTCGATCTACGATGCCAATGATGCGGCCCAGCTTGGCGAACTCAAAGTGCTGGGTGAGCTGACAACGATTGCCTGGAAACATCATGTCCAGGTGTTGATCGAAGGTCCGGGCCATGTGCCGATGCACATGATCAAGGAAAACATGGATATTCAACTGGAGCAATGCCATGACGCGCCCTTTTATACCCTTGGCCCGCTGGTAACGGATATTGCGCCGGGATATGACCATATCACATCGGCTATGGGCGCGGCGATGATCGGCTGGTATGGCACGGCCATGCTTTGCTATGTGACGCCGAAAGAACATCTTGGTTTGCCGAACAAGGATGACGTTAAGGAAGGCATTATTGTGTACAAGTTGGCGGCGCACGCAGCCGACCTGGCCAAAGGGCATCCGGGCGCGCAAATTCGTGACAATGCCATGTCCAAAGCCCGTTTTGAATTTCGCTGGGAAGACCAATTCAGCATTGGGCTGGACCCGGACCGCGCGAAAGCATTCCACGATGAAACCCTGCCGAAAGATTCCGCGAAAGTAGCCCATTTTTGTTCCATGTGCGGCCCGAAATTCTGCTCGATGAAAATCACGCAGGAGGTGCGGGATTATGCAGCGAAGAAAGGGCTTTCCGATGTGGAAGCACTAAAAGAAGGCATGCAGGAAAGGTCAGTCGAGTTCGTCAAATCCGGTTCTGAAATTTATCACAAGCAATAAGCTTATGGTGATGCCGATAGAACGGAAAAGGGATAAGTGATGACGATACAGATAGAACTGAACGGGGAGGTACGTCATGTTGCCAGGGGACATACCTTGCAAGATCTGATGGAAACATTGCAAATGACGGGCCAGGCGCTGGCAGTTGCAGTTAACCGCCAGGTTATTTCACGGCAAAAATGGGGTGAGCGTACATTGGAGGCCGCCGACCGTGTCGATGTAGTAAGAGCGATCGGGGGAGGCTGACGGAGTCGTTTCAATCAGAATAATAGGGGGGCCGATGTGTCCGCCATGAAACAAACAAAGGCAAGAGAGGAAAATATGAACAAAGACCATATTCTGACAATCGCGGGAAAAGATTACCGCTCGCGTCTTTTGGTCGGCAGCGGAAAGTACCGTGATCTGGAGCAGACCCGTGCAGCGACCGAAGCAAGCGGTTCGGAAATCATCACGGTGGCGATCCGCCGTGTCAATATCGGGCAGAATCCTAACGAACCCAGCTTGCTGGATGTGGTGCCGCCAACTCAATATACGATATTGCCGAATACGGCAGGTTGTTATAACGCGGAAGATGCGGTTTATACCCTGCAACTGGCGAGGGAATTGCTCAATGGACACAAGCTGGTCAAGCTGGAAGTGCTGGGTGATGAAAAGACCCTTTTCCCCAACATGCCTGAAACCTTAAAGGCTGCGGAAATTCTGGTTAAGGACGGTTTTGATGTCATGGTGTATTGCAGTGACGATCCCATCCAGGCAAAAATGCTGGAAGAAATCGGTTGTTGTGCCGTGATGCCGCTGGCTTCGCTGATTGGTTCCGGCATGGGTATCTTAAACCCCTGGAATCTGTCTTTGATTATCGAACAAGCCAATGTGCCCATTATCGTTGATGCCGGGGTGGGAACCGCATCTGACGCTGCAATAGCAATGGAATTGGGTTGTGACGGGGTACTCATGAATACGGCGATAGCCGGAGCAAAAGACCCCGTTCGCATGGCGCGCGCCATGAAATTAGCTATTGAAGCCGGACGCGACGCCTATCTTGCCGGGCGTATCCCGAAACGCTTTGAAGCTTCGCCCTCGTCGCCTATGGCTGGCCGGGTTGTGTAATGGCTGTGAATATCGAAGCAAGCGAAACGCTGGTACCGCCTATCCGTCCATGTGTGCTGGTTTTTTCCGGGCTGGATTCAAGCGGCGGAGCCGGTATACAGGCAGATGTTGAGGCGATTGGCGCCGCAGGTTCGCATGCTTTGCCGATTGCGACGGCATTGACTGTACAGGATAATGACCGTGTGTCGGCTGTCAATCCTGTTGATCCCGCCATCTGGCGTCATCAAGCCGATGTCCTGATAGAAAAGATACCGATTGCCGCCATTAAAATCGGCGCGATTGGTAATCGTTCCAATGCGGATGCGCTGGCGTCCCTGATTGTCCAGCTTAAGAAAAAACAGCCGGCATTGCCGGTTGTTCTGGATACGGTTCTCGGCAGCGGGCATGGCGATCTGTTGACGGAAGGGCGGGCAGAGCATGTGCTGGCGCCGCTGATTCCACTGGCAACGCTGGTGACGCCCAATCTGCTGGAAGGCGCGCGTCTGAGTCCCCATGCGGTTTCGATTGAGGAACAGGCCCAAAATCTGCTGTCGCTTGGCAGCCGCCATGTGCTGCTGAAAGGCGGGCATGGTGATGATGCGAAACAGGTTGTGAATCACTGGTTTACCGACAACAAGGCGAAAAGCTGGACGTGGCCGAGGCTGAATGGTTCTTTCCATGGCAGCGGTTGTACGCTGGCGTCCCTGATTGCCGGTTTTCTCGCGCAGGGGATGGATATGGAGAGCGCGCTGGAAAAAAGCCAGAAAATCTGTCAGAAAATGCTGGCGGAATCCTACGCCATCGCGGAAGGACAACGTATACCCAACCGGCATGTGAGACCGGATGATATCTGAAACAGAGGAAAGTATGAAAAAATTAAGGGGACTTTATATTGTCACGCCTGACTGGGATGAGACGGATAAGCTGCTGGACGTCACCGAAAAGGCACTGAAAGGTGGTGCGACGCTGGTACAGTACCGTCATAAAACAGCCGGGCCTGAGCAGCGCCGCGAGCAGGCTGCCGCGTTACAGGCGCTCTGCAAGCGTTATAACGTGCCGTTTATCATCAACGACTATGTGGACTTGTGTCTGGCGCTGGATGCGGATGGCGTTCATGTTGGCGGCACGGATGAATCTGTTGCCGATGTGCGTGCCCAGGTTGGTCCGGACAAGATTGTTGGCGCATCCTGCTACGGGGAAATGGACCTGGTTCGCAATGCCGTGAAGGAAGGTGCGAGTTATGTCGCTTTTGGCGGTTTTTATCCTTCCCGGATCAAGAAATATGAGGTGACAACCCCAATCCATATCGTTGGTGATGCGAAAAAAGAACTGCCGGATATGCCCGGTTGTGCGATTGGCGGTATTACGCTTGAAAATGCCATACCATTGGTTAAACAGGGGGTGGATATGATTTCTGTCATCAGCAGCGTTTATATGGCGGATGATCCGCAAGCGGCTGCCCGTGCTTTTGCAGATTTGTATAAGTGACGTGTTTGTGTGCGAAAAAACCGGCATCAATTTGATGCCGGTTTTTTCATTTTTCGAATATATTTGGTCAAAGTAAAGGAGAAAAAAGCCGTGCCGAGGCTTCAACCAATTTGGCAGGCAGGCTGAGCTGCCGGTCTTTCGGAACCGCTTCTGAAGCAAGCAGGTCGAGTTCAAACTGGCTGGCTATTTCACGATTCATGTCCGGACTGTAAATGGCGGCGCAGACCTCAAAGTTCAGACGGAAACTGCGGGCATCAAAATTTGCAGTACCAATCATGCTGAAACTGTCATCAATGACGAGCGTTTTAGAATGGAGCATTCTCCCGGCATATTCCCATACTTTTACTCCGGCCCGTATCAGTTCATCAAAATAAGAACGTGCCGCAGCGGTGACTAATCTGGAATCACTCAGGCGGGGAACCAGCAGGCAGACATCCACACCACGTAAAGCGGCGGACGTCAGGGCAAAGAGTGCCGCTTCAGTGGGAACAAAATAAGGTGTGGTCAGCCATACCCGGTTCCTGGCTGAATGGATAGCGCCCAGATTCAGGCGATGGATAACTTCCCACTCATTGTCCGGGCCGGAGACCAGAATTTGTATGAGGTAATTTCCCGATGGCTGCGTAGGAAAATAAGTGTTGGTATCAAAAAATTCAGGTTGTCGCGTGGCATACAGCCAATCTTCCAAAAAAACCAGTTGTAGAGGGTGCACCGCATTGCCTATGAGCTTGATATGGGTATCATGGTAGGCATAATCTGATGTGCGCTCATCTTCTTCGTCTGTAATATTCAATCCGCCGGTAAAACCGATTTTGCCGTCGCAAATCACGATCTTTCTATGGGTACGCAGATTTAAAAGCGGCTTGATTAGCTGTGAGAAGTGAAATTTATGGAAAAAAGCAAACTCGCCTCCCGCAGCAAGCAGGGGCTGAATGAAATTTTTCTTCAAACGCGAAGAACCCATACCATCCACCAGCAAACGAACATGAACGCCTTCCAGTGCTTTCTTGATCAAGAGATCACGGAGCGCGGTGCCGATATGATCCGGTTCATAAATATAGTATTCCAGATGGATGTGGTGAGAAGCATTGCCAATTGCCTCAAAAATAGCGTTATAGGTTGCTTCACCATCTACAAGAAACTGCATGGAAGTCGCTGTTGTAATAGGAAAGCCGGATGTATTGTTGGCCAGCCGTGCCAGTTGCATCAACGTAGGTGAAGGAGCCATGCCGATCAAGAGTGCCTGTTCACGTAAATGGAGCAGGTAGCTATGCTCTTGCAATGCTGTTTTAGCCAGCAGGCGACGGTAGTGTTGTCTTTTTAGTTTTTGCGGTCCGAGAAAATGGTAAATGACGAAGCCCAGATAAGGAAGGAATGCCAGCGAGAAAATCCAGCTCAATGTGGAAATAGGGGGCCGCTTTTGCAAAATGATCCAGATGGAAAGAATGACGATATGCAATCCCCAGGCGATGCCTAAAATCTTGGGCCAGGGAAGAGATGCCCATGTGATGCCTGATAGTGCTGCAGATGAAAACATAGGATGCTATGGTTTATTATCTGGATAAAGCGTTCACAGAGTGCTGCAATTTAAGGATATATCATACATGCGATTAGCGATTTCTATAAAAATGGGGCCTTTGTGATCATATCGGCATCCTGCTGAAACGGGATTTTATGCTGTTAATGATGGTTCCCATATCCGTTTTTATCAGGTTTGCGGGATAATGACGGCATGCAAAAACTTCTTGAAAACTTAAATCCGGAACAAATGGCTGCTGTCACGCTTCCGGCACAATCCGCATTAATTCTTGCCGGAGCCGGTTCCGGCAAAACCCGTGTTTTAACGACACGTATTGCTTGGCTTTTGAAAACCGGCCAGGTTTCCACGCTCGGTATTTTAGCGGTTACCTTTACCAACAAGGCCGCGCGGGAAATGACAGCCAGGCTTTCCGCAATGATTCCCGTCAATACGCGCGGCATGTGGATTGGGACGTTTCACGGACTTTGCAATCGGTTATTGCGGGCGCATTACCGCGATGCCGCATTGCCGCAATCGTTCCAGATTATGGACACACAAGACCAGCTTTCATCCGTCAGACGGCTTCTAAAAGCCAATAATGTAGATGACGACAAGTATCCGCCACGTGCTTTGGTACATTATATAAACAATGCCAAGGAGCAGGGCTTGCGGGCGGTCAATGTCAAAGCCTATGATGATTATGAGCGTTACATGGTAGAACTCTATGGGCTTTATGAGGCACAGTGTCAGCGTGAAGGCATCGTGGATTTTGCCGAATTATTGCTGCGCAGCTATGAGCTTCTTTCCCGAAACCAGTTGTTGCGGGAACATTATCAGGCACGATTCAGACATATTCTGGTGGATGAGTTTCAAGATACCAATGATCTTCAGTACAAGTGGCTCAAGCTGATGGCAGGCAGTGGCGCCGCAGTTTTTGCCGTAGGAGATGATGACCAGAGCATTTATGCTTTTCGGGGTGCCAATGTCGGCAATATGGCGGCATTCCAGCAGGATTTCCAGGTCCAAAACCTGATCCGTCTGGAGCAGAATTACCGTTCACATGGCAATATCCTGGAAGCGGCCAATACATTGATTGCAAACAATCGCCATCGTCTGGGTAAAAATCTCCACACAGAAGCAGGTCACGGCGAACCGGTGCGGGTTTACGAGGCGACATCCGATCTCAATGAGGCGCAATATCTGGTGGAGGAAGCAAAAAACCTCATTGCTGAAGGCTGGTTGCGCAGTCAAATCGCCTTCCTGTATCGTTCCAATGCCCAGTCTCGTGTGATTGAACATGCTCTTTTCGGTGCAGGTTTGCCTTATCGTGTTTACGGTGGATTGCGTTTTTTTGAAAGAGCGGAAATCAAGCATGCCATTGCCTATCTTCAACTGATGGATAATCCGCACAATGATTCGGCTTTTTTACGTGTTGTCAATTTCCCGACACGAGGGATTGGCGCCCGTTCAATCGAGCAATTGCAGGATGCGGCGCGCCAGCATGATGTTTCGCTTTATGCTGCGATTCCCTATTTATCCGGAAAGGCTGGAACGACTTTGAGCGCATTTGTCCGTTTGATCGAAGGCGCGCGGTTTGAAACCCAGCAGATGCCGTTGCCGCAAATGGTGCAGACGGTTGTTGAACGCAGTGGTTTGTTGCCGCATTACCAAAAAGAAAAAGAAGGTGCGGACCGTATCGAGAATCTGGAACAATTGGTCAATGCTGCCGTTCTTTTCCTAAGTGAAGAGGGTATTTCTCAGGATATGCCGGCCCTGTTCGTATCACAGGCGTTTCAAGAAACAGCTGATGTTTCTTCTGAGCCAGAAATGAGTATAGTGGATATGGAACAAAGTGTGGGAATGACTCCATTAGCCGCTTTTCTGACACATGCGTCGCTTGAAGCGGGTGAGAATCAGGCGCAGGATGGGCAGGACGCCTTGCAACTGATGACTGTTCATTCGGCGAAGGGACTGGAATTTGATGCCGTTTTTATCACTGGTTTGGAAGAAGGTCTTTTCCCGCACGAAAACAGCGTACAGGAAATAGACGGGCTGGAAGAAGAGCGGCGTCTTATGTATGTTGCCATTACGCGTGCAAGAAAACGTCTCTATCTGAGTTATGCGCAAACGCGCATGTTACACGGGCAGACCCGTTACAACATCCCATCCCGTTTTCTGGATGAGTTGCCGGAAGGCGTCCTCAAGTGGATTACCCCGAAAAAGCAGGCGTACTGGGTTGGCCATTCGTCATCGGGACATGCCCCTTCATTGTTAGCAGCAGAATCGCCGGCAATGGTCACGAGTGCCAAAAACACATCATGGCGCATTGGTGAAACGGTTTTCCACCAAAAATTTGGCGAGGGCATCATCGTCAACCTGGAAGGCAGTGGTTCTCATATCCGTGCCAATATCAATTTTGGTCGCGAAGGCATGAAGTTGCTGGACCTGAGCGTTGCCAAGCTGGAGCGGTCTGCCTGACCGAAATCGTGTTATTCGAACAACTCGTCAAGTGTGGCGGTCGCTGTGCCTAACTTGCCCACAACAATACCCGCAGCCCGGTTGGCAATGGCAATCGCGTCAACGATATCCATGCCGGTTCCCATCATGGCTGCAAGCGTTGCGATGACGGTATCCCCGGCGCCGGACACGTCATAGACTTCCCGTGCAATGGCGGGAATGTGAATAGTCTGGTTCTTACCGTACAGCGACATGCCTTCTTCTGAGCGGGTCAGTAGCAGATAATCCAGCCGGAGTGATTCACGGAGATGCTGGGCTTTTTCTGTCAATTGCGCTTCACTGGTCCATGAGCCGACAATCTGGCGAAGTTCTCCTTTATTGGGCGTCAATACCGTTGCGCCGGCATAACGGGTGAAATCTTCCCCTTTGGGATCAACCAGCACGGTTTTTCCGGCATTTCTGGCTTGTGTGATCATGTCGGCAACATGATCCATTGCGCCTTTGGCATAATCAGACAGGATAATAACGTCGTATTCGGGTAAAAGTGTGTGGTACTGTGCGATTTTGTTGTTAATGACATCGGAAGCCGGGGGATTTTCAAAATCGACACGAAGCAGTTGCTGTTGTCGTCCAATAATACGAAGCTTGATGATAGTAGAAACGGTCTGATCTCGATGCAGATAAGGCGTGATGCCGGTTTCTTCCAGCAATTTTTTGATGCTGCTGCCGGCTTCATCGTTTCCGGTAATGCCCAAAAGGCTGGATTGTGTTCCTAGTGCAGCCGTATTGCGGGCAACGTTGGCTGCGCCTCCCAGGCGTTCTTCATGCCGTTCAATTCGTACCACAGGAACGGGCGCTTCAGGTGAAATACGGCTGACATCGCCAAACCAATAACGGTCAAGCATGACATCACCGGCAACAAGGATACGGACTTTGCTGATATCAGGTTTCATGATAGGAGGTCAAACAGATACATTGAGTTCTTCGGTTCGCCTTGGGGGATAGGTTTCCCAAAGATGGCAGCCAGGACACTGCCAGTAGAATTGCCTGGTTTGAAAACCGCAATGGTTGCACTGGTAACGGGCAAGCTTGGAAGCATAGCTATGCACCAGATTCTTGACCATGGAAAGATCCTGCCGGGCTTCAGGCGGCACAATCATCAGGCGTGCTTCCAACAGCTTATCCAGGCCAATTAGCGTCGGTGTGCGTTTCAATTCATCCATGACAAGCGCATTGGCGGCGTCAGCGCCTTCGTGTTTCAGAAGCGCCTGAAATACAACTTCAAGCAGGTCAATGGAAGAGGCTTCGGCGAGGTAGGATTTTAAAAGTGAAATACCTTCGTGCGATCGGCCGGTTTTTTGGTAGGCATCCATCAGTCTTTGCGCAACCAGCACGATATGCAGCATGCTTTGTTTCTCAATTCTGCGCCAGGCTGCAACGGCTTCTTCAATCTTGCCTTGAGCCATCATGGCATCACCGGTCAAAATCGTTGCGCGAACATTCATGCGATCGGCTTTCAAAGCGCGTTCCAAAAGAGGCAACGCCTTTTCCGGTTGGGTGCTGACAAGCTGGTTCTGGGCCATTTCGCAGTAAAACTGAGCGATTTCTTTTTGTCGCCCGCCTGTTCCGGAATTTTGCAGCGCTTCTGCCGCCTGGATAGCTTGCTCCCACTCTTTTTCACGCTGAAAAATCTCAAGAAGGGCACGGCGGGCAATGGTATTGTATTGAGTATCAGTCAGGTTTTTGAAAACATCTTCAGCGCGGTCCAAAAGACCTGCCTTCAAAAAATCCTGCCCCAATTCATAACGGGCCTGTATCTGTTGTTCCTCTGGCAAGTCCGGACGCAGCAGAAGATTCTGGTGCATGCGGATGGCTCTTTCCGTTTCTCCCCTGCGGCGAAACAGATTACCCAATGCGAAATGTAAATCAGCGGTTTCCGGATCAAGCTTCACAATTTCAATAAAAGCATCAATCGCTTTATCCGGTTGTTCATTCAGGAGAAAGTTCAATCCCTTGAAGTAACCACGCGGCAAGCTGCGTGATTCAGACAACAGCTGTTTAATATCGACACGCGCCGCAACCCACCCCAATCCGAAGAAGAACGGAATACAGATAAGCCACCAGATTTGAAATTCCATGCTGTTATGATATGAAACGTAAAGAATGCAGTCCAGTGTCAGCCTTCATTAAATTGTCTGCTGCAAAGCCGTTTTTTCCCGTCTGCCTGCGTTGCCGGTTCAAAATAGAACTCGCCGTATGTTCAATACGCCATCGTCCAATTTTGGCCCTGCGCCTTGACAGACAGAAAAAATCGACTTTTCGCGACGACAATTTAATGAGGGCTGACACTAGGCTGTATCCTTGTTATTGTGAATAGTATCTGCCAAGGGGGCCTTTGTCCCATATTGTTTTTGCAGTTCATTTTCCTTTTCCAGGGATTCGATCAGTTTTCTCTTGCGTGACAGTTCCCGCTTATTACGAAATACCAGGGGCGTCATGCCGAGCACACCCATGATGCTGCCGACTGCAAAAAAACCAAGCAGCAATAGAACAAGCGGTCCGTGCGTTTCATACCCGAAGAAAAAGTACAAGGTTGTTTCCTGAGTATTTTTCACTGCCAGACCGAAAAAAAGGATAAAAAGAATGACAGCAGTGATTCTCGATATCAGTTTCATGATGGATTTCCCATATTTTATTTTTTAACTTTAACTGATTTTATCCTGTCGGTAGTGAATTCATTCCATGCGGCACGAATAAACATCATATCTGTATCTGGAATATGAAGGCAAAAATCTGAATCTAAATAGATTGTACTAAAAAAGGGCATCTGAAAGATGCCCTTTGTTTGCTTGGAGACAGATTATCCTATCTTCTTCTCTTGAAGCGCAACAATATCGACTCGCTCACGCAATTCCTTTCCAGCCTTAAAATGAGGCACGCGTTTTTCCTGCACCATCACTTTTTCACCAGAACGGGGATTACGTCCGACTCTTGGCGGACGGACATTGATGCCAAAGCTGCCAAAGCCCCGAATTTCAATACGTTGTCCCTCGGCCAGTGCTGTGATCAAGGTATCCAGTATGGTTTTTACGGTGAGTTCAGCATCCTTGACTAACAGTTGCGGATAACTGTCAGCCAGAGATGAAATTAATTCAGACTTGGTCATAATGTACTTCCGGTCAGATTATTCTTTATTGTCGAATTTCGCTTTCAGTAGCGCACCGAGACTCGTCATGCCGGAAGCCGCACTGGAATCATGCTGCATTTTCTGCATGGCTTCCTGGGTTTCCTGCTGGTCTTTTGCCTTGATGGACAACTGGATAGCACGAGATTTCCGATCAACATTGATAATCATGACCTCAACTGTTTCACCGGGTTTCAGATGGGTTGTGGCATCCTCAACACGGTCACGTGAAATTTCAGATGCACGCAGATAGCCTTCCACATCACCGGTCAACTGGATGACCGCGCCTTTGGGTTCAACCGATTTGACGGTGCCGGTGACAATCGATCCTTTGTCATTCGTTGCAATGAAATTATTGACAGGATCACCTTCAAGCTGCTTGACGCCAAGAGAAACACGTTCACGGTCGACATCGATTGCGAGAACGACCGTTTCAAGTTCATCACCCTTTTTGTATTGGTGAACAACGGTTTCTCCCGGTTCTGTCCAGGAGAGGTCGGATAGATGAACCAATCCATCAATATTGCCCGGCAAGCCAATGAAGACGCCAAAATCGGTAATGGATTTAATAGCGCCGCTGACCTTGTCTCCTTTTTTGTGCGTCAGGGCAAAATCTTCCCATGGATTAGGCTTGGTTTGTTTCATGCCTAAGCTGATGCGGCGGCGTTCTTCATCAATTTCCAGAACCATGACTTCGACTTCATCACCCAGCTTGATAACTTTGTTGGGTGCCACATTCTTGTTTGTCCAGTCCATTTCGGAGACGTGCACCAAACCTTCAATACCTTGTTCCACTTCCACAAAAGCGCCATAGTCGGTCAGGTTGGTGACTTTGCCGAAGAGGCGGGTGCCTTGAGGGTAACGGCGGGAAAGACCTGCCCAGGGATCATCTCCCAGTTGTTTCACGCCAAGGGAAACACGGTTTTTCTCTTGATCGTATTTCAGGACCTTGGCTGTAATTTCCTGGCCGACCGTCAACATTTCAGACGGGTGACGGACACGGCGCCATGCCAGATCGGTAATATGCAGCAGACCGTCAATGCCGCCGAGGTCGATAAATGCGCCATAGTCTGTAATATTTTTGACCACACCGTTAACGATGGTTCCTTCTTTCAGGTTTTCCATCAGTTTCTGGCGCTCTTCACCCATAGATGCTTCAACAACAGCCCGGCGGGAAAGCACGACATTGTTGCGTTTGCGGTCGAGTTTGATAACCTTGAATTCAAGCGTTTTGCCTTCGTACGGAGACGTATCTTTTACCGGACGGGTGTCAACCAGTGAGCCGGGAAGAAAAGCGCGAATGCCGTTGGTCAAAACAGTCAGACCACCTTTGACTTTGCCGTTGACAGTACCGGTAACGATTTCGCCGGATTCCATTGCTTTTTCAAGAGAGAGCCATGATGCCAGGCGCTTGGCTTTATCACGCGACAAAATGGTGTCGCCATAACCGTTTTCGAGAGATTCGATCGCAACAGATATGTAATCGCCGACATTGACTTCAATTTCGCCGACATCATTTTTGAATTCTTCGATAGGAATGAAAGATTCTGATTTCAGACCGGCGTTGACAACAACGAAATTATGATCGATGCGTACGACCTCGGCTGAGATAACCTCGCCGGAGCGCATGTCGTGACGTGCAAGCGATTCTTCAAATAAAGCAGCAAAACTTTCCTGTCCAGGTGTTTGGGTTGATACAGTTGACATAAATTAAATGGAATAAACCGGTGTTCCGCCAGGTTGGGGAATTAGCCGGGTAAGGTTAAAAAAACCAGTGCGGTTTGAGGCACCAGCGCATTATCGGTACAGCATGTTCCGGCTTAAAGAAAATGCGACCGTTTATTTTTTTTCGCTTTGTACCATTCAAGAACTTTGCTGACGGCTTCATTAATGCCCAAATCAGTTGTGTCAAGTGTTTGAGCATCCGTTGCAGGAACAAGCGGGGCAACATTTCTGTTGCTATCACGTTTGTCTCTTTCGGAAAGGTCTTGGCGAAGATTAAAAATTTTAGCAGGAAATCCTTTTTCTATCAACTGTTTATAACGCCTCTCTGCTCGAACGTCAACGCTGGCCGTCAAAAAAACTTTAAGTTGCGCATCCGGAAAGATGACGGTGCCCATATCACGGCCATCCGCAACCAGACCTGGCGGACATTTAAAACCGATCTGAAGTGAAATCAAGGCTTGTCTTGCAGCAGGCCATGCTCCTACCTGGGAAGCCATATTGCCAACCTCTTCAGCCCGGATGGTCTCGGTAACATCTTCGTTACCCAGGAAAATCCGGTTTCCTTCGAAACGGCAGGGCAGTGTCGCCGCTAATGCGGCAATCGCAGTTTCGTCTTCAGCAGAAATGTTGGAACGCAGGGCAGAAAGAGCGACGAGGCGATACAACGCGCCTGAATCCAGATAATGAAATCCCAGTTTTTCTGCCACAATCCGAGCGATGGTGCCTTTGCCTGAAGCAGTCGGCCCATCAATCGTGATAACAAAAACAGAGGTAGACATCGAATTGGAAAAAGTCATTGGTCGGTATGGAGCGATCGCAAATGTATCATGCCTTGCTGGTGAGTCAGCGATTCAATTAATTCGTTGATATTGAGCAAAAATGGTTAAAAGGATGTAAAATCAGAATGATAAATTACTTTATTAATTTCGAGTCAGAGGATGGTACACAACACAAGGCATCTATGCAATAGTATTGTGCTATGGCCTTCTATCCTGTTACCCGGTATCAATCTTATAGCCCAATATGATTTCCGATTTTGAATCGCTTGCTGAGAAAATAAACCAGTTGGTCGAATTAAACATGGTTTTGCGACGAGAAAATGCTGAATTGCGGATTCGCAACGCAGAACTTATGAATGAACAGGGCGTCATAGAAGAGCGGCTCCAAGAAGCAAGAGAACGCATTGCGCAGTTGATCAGTTCCCTGCCGGCGGCGGTGATATAGGAAAAGGAGAGGGGTAAATGATTCACGTTGATGTCACAATTATGGGCCAATCATACCGCCTGGCATGCCAAGCGGGAGAAGAACGTCCATTGCGTGAGGCGGTTGCCTACCTGGATGACAAGATGTGCGCTATCCGAGATACCGGAAAAGTGCGTGGAAATGACCGGATTGCCGTAATGGCTTCGATTTCAATTGCGGCGGAATTGCTTTCGGTCAAAGCGCCAAAGGGGCCGCTTTCAGATTTAACGCTTTCTGAGGTCAAGCAGAAAATTATCTCGATGCATGAAGCGCTCGACAAAGCTTTGGCGCCTCAGGAAGATCTTTTCTGAAATATCGCAATATTTCATTCCAAACAGGTTGACACGCCCGGAGAATCAGGTAGACTGAAATCTCCCTGCGGTGTTTGCGATTGTCATTAAGTCTTTGAACCATTCATTTGCATCGGTTATGGGATTTGTTTGGTGGGCGTGCGCATCGCTTGTTCGATGAACCCGAAATCAACTTACTGTGACCACCTTGAACCACAGGTTCAAGATGCAGACATAGCGGCACAGGCGGGGAAAAGATTTAACGGCTGGATATTTCCAGCCGTTTTTTATTTGTTTTTCTGCCGGAACGGCATCAGGGAGAGGGTCTTATTTGGGGTAATGCTGCCTGAAGGCATGACATCCACTAAGCAAGACCCTCTCCCTTGTTATAGTACAGAATGCGCATGACCGTGTTCATGCTCGTGATCGTGATTTTCCAGGCCGGGCATACGTGCCTTGACCTCGGTGACCGGTTTGGTTTTTAACCCCAGTTTTTCAAGTAGAAGGCGGTCGTCTTTTGCTTCGGAATTTTCCGTTGTCAGCAGCTTATCGCCATAAAAAATGGAATTGGCGCCAGCGAGAAAACACAAAGCTTGCACGGTATCGCCCAATTCCCGTCGGCCGGCGGACATACGGACTCGTGCCTGAGGCATAACGATGCGTGCGACAGCAATCGTACGGACAAATTCCAGCGGGTCCAGTGGTTCCACACCATGAAGCGGCGTGCCTTCGATCGGTACAAGATGGTTGATTGGGACAGACTCAGGATAAGGGTTCAGATTGGCGAGCTGGGAAATCAGTTCGGCACGTTGACGGCGCGATTCTCCCATACCGATAATGCCGCCGCAACAGACTTTCAGTCCGGCTTTTCTGACACGCCCCAGTGTGTCGAGGCGATCCTGATACTGGTGGGTAGACGTGATGTGACTATAATGTGTGGGCGAGGTATCCAGATTGTGATTGTAATAATCCAAGCCTGCTGCTTTCAGGCGTTTTGCCTGGTCTTCCTGAAGCATGCCTAAAGTGGCGCAGGTTTCAAGACCGAGTGCCTTAACAGCCCGTACGATTTCTTCATACTTTTCCATATCCCTGTCATTCGGCGAGCGGCCGGAGGCACCCATGCAAAATCGGGTAGCGCCGTTTGCCTTGGCTTCTTTTGCTGTATTAAGCACCGTTTCGAGTGATAGCATCTTGCTTGCTGTCACGCTGGTATCGTGATGAACCGATTGCGAGCAATAACCGCAATCTTCAGCACAACCACCCGTTTTCAGCGAGATCAGGGAAGCCAGTTCGATATCGCCTTCCGGAAAATGGGCATGGTGGATTTCCTGCGCACGGAAGAGCAATTGATTAAACGGCAATTCAAAAAGCGCGAGCACTTCTTCTGTCGGCCAGGTTGTCACGGACGATGTGGTGGCGGGTTTTTTATGAAAAGTAACAGGTTGTGACATGTTTTGATGCCCTTAATATGAGTGAATCTAAAATGACGTGTAGTATGGTTGCAAAGGATTAAAATATTTCGCTGCCTCAATGAAGGAGGCATTTTTGATGTAGGGAATGGTTGCCAATCGTGGCGCCGGAATGCGGCTTTCCAGTAATGCGATATTTTCGGCATCATACCGCATTGTCGGATCAATGTGGTTAGCGACCCAGCCGGCCAGAGTCAGCTTGCGTGACAGAACCGATTCGATTGTTAAAAGCGCATGATTGAGGCAACCCAGCCTTAACCCGACAACGACGACAACAGGAAGCCCAAATTGCACAGCCAGATCAGCCACGTCAAAATTTTCGGAAAGGGGCACCTTAAAGCCGCCTATTCCTTCAACAAGGATCGCGTCAACCTTTTCTCGAATCTGATTATAACTGTCATTGATGCGGGTCCATTCAATAACTGTATTTTCCAAATGAGCTGCGATGTGGGGAGAGACGGCTGCTTTGAGTAAATAGGGTGTGACGAGAGTGGATGGCAGCCGGATGCTGGAAGCACGGATAATGGCATCGGTGTCTTCATTATGCCATTCGTGGTTTTGCAGCGTGCTGCCTGCGGCAATGGGCTTCATGCCTGCGGTTATCATGCCTTGCTGGGAAAGGGTATGGATGAGAGCACAGGTCACCAGCGTTTTTCCCACGCCAGTATCGGTTCCGGTAACAAAACAGGAAAACGGCTTCATGCCTGCAAAACCTTTTCAAGCGTTATCAGGGTTTTGGAAGCAAGGAATGTCATTTCTTCCTCATCCAGAATGTAAGGGGGCATCAGATAAACCGTATTACCGATCGGGCGCAGCAATAACTCATTTTCGAGTGCCGTTGTGAAAAATTGCCTTGGAAAGGATGATAGCTGTTCAGGGCTGCTCATCACGACATCAAATGCCCAGACCATCCCGCGATGCCGGAAGTGCCGGATTTGTTCATGATGATTCAGGTGAGCCAGTTTTTGGGTCAGGATTTGCGCATGTTTCAGATTATTTTCTAGCACCGCATCATCCTGGAAAATGTCGAGCGTAGCAAGTGCTGCGCGACAAGCCAGCGGATTGCCGGTATAAGAATGGGAATGTAAAAAGCCTCTTGCGTATTCTTCGCTGTAAAAAAGCCGGTAAATCAAATCGGTTGTCATAACCAGTGACAGTGGCAAATATCCGCCGCTGATGCCTTTGGATAGCGTCAAAAAATCAGGCCAAATGCCGGCTTGTTCGCAGGCAAAAAAAGTACCGGTTCGTCCGTATCCGACGGCAATCTCATCGGCAATCAAATGTACCTGGAACCGGTCGCACAGTGCCCGGATTTTCTTCAGATAAAGCGGATCATACATAGCAAACCCGGTTGCACACTGGATCAAAGGTTCGACAATCAATGCCGCGATGCGACCGGCTCTTTCCTCAAAGAGTTTTTCCAGGGCGTTTGCAGCGACACGGGCTATATCTTCTGCGGTTTCTCCGTTTTTGGTTTTCCTCGCGTCGGGTGACGGCACAATGTGGACATTGCGTAAAAGCGGCGCGTAAGCATCACGGAATAGGGCGACGTCTGTGACGGACAATGCTCCCAGTGTTTCACCATGATAACTGCCTTCCAGGCAGACAAATTCCTGTTTGTCCGGCAACCCCTGATTGCGCCAGGCGTGAAAACTCATTTTCAGCGCAATCTCTACTGCCGAAGCGCCGTCGGAAGCATAAAAACAGTGTCCAAGCGCCTGTCCTGTCAGCTCTGACAGGCGTTCAGACAGTTCAATGACCGGTTCATGGGTAAAACCGGCAAGCATGGCATGTTCCAGTTTTTCCATCTGGTCTTTCAATGCAGCGTTGATACGCGGATTAGCATGACCGAAAAGATTCGTCCACCACGAACTGATGGCGTCAAGATAGCGTTTACCATCCTGGTCATAAAGCCAGACGCCTTTACCGCTTGCAAGAGCGATAAGCGGAAACTGTTCATGATGCTGCATCTGGGTACAGGGATGCCAAACGCTGTTCAGACTGCGGGAAACCATCAAAGATGAAGGTGTGTTCTTTATTTTGACTGACATGAAAGTGTTACTTGCTGAATGTGCCGTCCAGATAATACCATTGCCCATCCTCTTTTAAAAAGCGGCTGGTTTCATGCATTTTTTGGGCTCGGCCATTTACTTTGCAGTGTGCGATAAATTCTACCAGACCATCTTGAGCGGTTTCTTCATGACGAATGATTTGCAGGCGGAGCCATTTTAGAGAGGTATCAGCTGTAATGTCGCCTTCTGGTCTGGAACTGGGATACCAGGTGTGTTTGAGATACCGGTCATCACGGAAGGTATAGGCTGTATATCTTGAGCGCATCAGTTCCAGCGACGTTTGGGGGATTTTCTGTCCGGAGAGAAAGCGATTACAACACAGATCAAATGCCAATCCACTTCCACAAGGACAACGGTTTGTCTTGGTGGTGTTTCTCATGATTGCTTACGGTTGCTGCCGGGTCAGTCCCGTCCCATGCCGGTAAAATTGAAATTGATCTCCGGCTGACGGCCGGAAATAATATCGGCAATCGCTCGGCCGGAACCGCAACCCATTGTCCATCCCAGCGTGCCGTGACCCGTATTCAAAAAAAGGTTACTGTACTTGGTTTTGCCAATGTAAGGAATGTTAGAAGGCGTCATTGGACGCAAGCCGCTCCAGAAATGAGGTTGGCTATAGTCGCAGGCTTCAGGAAACAATTCTTGCGTGCGCCGTGTCAGGGCCTCGCATCTTGTCATATTGAGTTCACGCCCGTATCCATTTATTTCTGCTGTGCCGCCAACACGTAATCTGTTACCCAGTTTGGCGAAGACCAGTTTATATTCTGCATCGATCAGGGAGACGGAAGGCGCGGCATCCTGGTTGAGTATCGGATAGGTTGCAGAATAACCCTTTGCGGGATAAATCATCAGCTTGATGCCCAGCGGCTTGAGGAAAGGGGCGGAAAAGCTGCCCATTGCGATCACGAAGGCGTCAGCCTTTAGAATTTCATATTCACCGGTTGAATTGATGATTTCCACACCGGTTATTCTGGCGGTCGCTCCGGCGCCTTCCGTCAGGAGACGGACCCCCGTTGTGTTAAAGCGGAATTCAACGCCTCTTTCGGCCGCTTTTTTTGCCAGTCCGATCGTAAATGCACGTGAATCGCCATGTTCATCTCCTGGCGTATAATCTCCTCCCACCAGTTTGTCCTTAATGGATGCCAGCGCCGGTTCAATACGAACAACTTCTTCAACATCGATCGAATTGCGGGGGCATCCCAGTGATGTCATCAGTTGCGCTCCCGGTTTGGATGCTTCGAACTCATCCTTGTCGGTATAAAAATGCATGATGCCTCTCGTCAGATAATCATATTCAATATGGATTTCTGCTCTTAAGGCACGCAACGTACGCAAACTGAAGTCTGCCACAGCCAGACACTGCCTGATGTTATAGGCCGTCTTGCCGGGAGTGCACTGGCGCAGAAAATTTGCCCCCCACTCCCATTGCAGTTTTTCGGCACGAAAGCGGTAAAGTAAAGGCGCATCTTCCTTACCCAGCCATTTCAGGATTTTTTTGGGGGCAGACGGGTTGGCCCAGGGTTCCGAATGAGAAACGGATATTTGGCATCCATTGGCAAAGGTGGTTTCCTGGGCTGGACCTGGCTGACGTTCAATTACGGTAACGTCGTGGCCTTCCTGTCGTATAAACCAAGCTGAAGCAGTACCGACAATTCCTGAACCCAATATAATAACTTTCACGTATCCCCCATTGGACGTAGCAAACCTGTTATTCAAACACGTTAAACAAAACGCTTATCCTAGTCATATTTCAGGTGAGAAAGGGTATTTCCGGCTATGGCTCCCTTTTTTTAAACGCTGCAGTTCGGCAGAAATGGTATTCGTTACGATGACTTCCAGTGTCTTATGCATATCATGCTTGATTTCTTCGGCAAGCATCATTGCCATTTGTTCCAGTATGGACGAAACATGTTGTGAAATATTGTTGTCGAGTACAAAGTTTAAACGTTCTATTACCTGCTTGCGGATGCGCCCGGTCAAACGTTCTTCAAGTTCATCCCAGGGTAATGTATCCAACGCTGCCGCTACGGACGTAGCTGGCTTGATTGAAGCCGGGGCCGGTTTTTTTTCCGGAGATTGCAAAATATCAGTCAATACGGGAATCTTCGGGTTTTTCACAAATTTATTCATCTGTGCAGCCTTGATTTTTTCTGTCAGGACAGGTGGTGTCGGTACGGTGAAGATGACGCGTTTTTTGTTTCTCACCTGGCAGCCTCATGATGTAAAGTGTATCCCCGTTGCCGGTAATGCGCATAGCGTTGACGACCGTTTTCCCTATCGGCCTGGTCGGTCGAGATAATTTCGAGCAACCGTTCAAACTGGGCAAAACAAGATGGAATGGTATCGGACAGATTAACGAGAATCTGATGGTGAGGCAATGGAGCCGTATCGCTGTCTGTCAGGATAACCGGTGAATGGCATGCCTTAGGGTCATTTGCCGTGACATGCGGCAGAAAATCCTGGTCTGAAAAGGTCCACAACGCTTCATCCAACCGGGCCAGTTGCGTCTTGTCTTGGACAAACAGAACAATTTTGGATGTCGGCGATAGAGAAAGTGCTTTTCGTACCCAGCGGCAGGTATAAGAGATCTTGTCTGCAATATCAGTACGAAATTCGATTCTTGTCATTTCGGTTATCGGGTAAAAACATGCTTTATTAAGTTTAGCTGAAAAACCGGGATGATGGCAGATTATCTTGCCGTATTGACCAGCCCATTGTGTCTCAAGAGAGCGTCAATTGAGGGTTTTCTTCCACGGAAGGCTTTAAAGGATTCCATTGCCGAACGTGATCCGCCAACGGCCAGGATTTCCTCAAGCAGCCTGCTGCCCATAGCTGGTGAAATCATGCTGGTCCCATCAGATTGGGCTTCCTCAAATGCGCTATAGGCATCGGCAGACAGGACTTCTGCCCATTTATAGCTATAATAGCCAGCCGCGTAACCGCCTGCGAAAATATGATTAAATGAATGCAGGAAACGGTTGAATTCGGGCGGAATAACAACCGCAAAGCGTTGCCTGATTTCATCTAACATATCCTGAATGGTTTTGTCGCCATCCGGGTCAAAATCATAATGAAGGTGCATGTCGGCCAGGGAGAATTCGATTTGTCTGAGTATTTGCAGGCCGGACTGGAAATTTTTGGCGGCAAGCATCTTATCAAAGAGTTTACGTGGCAGAGGCTTGCCGGTGACTTCGTGAGCCGTCATGTGTTTGAGAACATCCCATTCCCAGCAGAAGTTTTCCATAAACTGAGAGGGCAGCTCAACGGCATCCCATTCCACGCCGGCAATACCGGATACGCTCAATTCATCCATTTGGGTTAGCAGGTGGTGCAGCCCGTGGCCGAATTCATGAAAAAGCGTTATCACTTCACTATGGGTGAAATAGGCGGGGTGCAGCTTACCGTCTTTTTCTGCCGGTTCAGTAAAGTTGCAGGTAAGGTAAGTTACCGGGGTTTGAATGCCTGCCTTGGTCTGGCGGCGGCTCCTCGCATCATCCATCCAGGCGCCGCCGCGCTTGCCGGGGCGGGCATAAAGGTCTAGATAAAACTGGCCAATCAAACTGCCGTTTTTTTCGACTCGGTAAAATGTAACATCTTTATGCCAAACCGGTGCTGTATCCGGCCGAATCGTTACATTGAAAAGAGACTGTATCAGCTTAAACAAGCCTTCGATAACATGATGTTCAGGAAAATATTGTTTGACCTCCTGTTCAGAGAAGGCATAGTGTTTTTCCCGCAGTTTTTCTGATGCATAAGCCATATCCCATGCGCGAACATCATCAATATTCAATTCTTCCCGAGCGAAAGCGCGCAATTCTTCCATGTCGCGTTCGGCAAACGGCTTTGCACGCGTAGCCAGATCCTCAAGGAATGAAATCACTTCGTCCGGCGTCTGCGCCATTTTAGGAACCAGGGAGACTTCGGCATAGTTACTGTAGCCGAGAAGGTCGGCTTCTTCGCGACGGAGCCTCAGCAGCTCGAGAATATGGTTTGAATTGTTCCATTCCGGTTTGGCCCCTAATTCGGAAGCCCGGGTGACATAGGCGCGGTACAGCGTTTCACGCAGTTCCCGATTGTCTGCAAATTGCATGACAGGGTAATAAGAAGGGAAGTGCAGCGTGAATTTGTAGCCGGTTTTCCCATCCCGTTGCGCCGCAGATAGGGCCGCATGCTTCGCATCGTCAGGCAAGCCTGAGAGCGTATTTTCATTTTCGATGTAAAGGGAAAATTCATTGGTGGCGTCGAGCACGTTTTCAGAAAAGCGTGTCGAAATGGCAGCCATTTTTTCTTGGATTTCAGCAAAGCGCGGTTTTTTGTTTTCCGGCAATTCGGCGCCGCCAAGACGAAAATCACGGAGCGCGTTTTCAATGATTTTTTTCCTGGCGGTAGAAAACTTTGCAAAATCAGTATGGTTATGGAGTTGCTTATATTTTTCAAATATAGCCAGATTTTGCGAGAGAGAAGTCCAGAATTCCGTGATTTTAGGCAGGTTTTCATTATACGCTGCCCGCAACTCAGGTGTATCCACAACGGCGTTCATGTGCCGCACCACACCCCATGCGCGACTGAGCTTTTCGGTTGCATCTTCGAGAGGAACGATAAAGTGATCCCAGTCTATGTCGATGACGGACGTTTCCAACTGTGCGACCACAGTACGGCATTTAGCCAGCAATTCATCCACTGCTGGTGTGACATGTTCCGGTGTGATGGCGTCAAAGCGGGGCAGGCCGTCAAAAACAAGTAAAGGGTTTTGCATGACGTCTCCAGCAAAAATTCAATTAAAAAGGAACAGGCGCGTTTTTACGCGCCTTTTACAGCAGGAAATTGGACTTATTTTTTTCCTTGAAGTTTCTCCTGCAATTTTTTTTCTGCTGCTTCAATGGTGTTGACCATGAGCATGGTAATCGTCATGGGACCGACACCGCCCGGTACTGGAGAAATATAGCCGGCGACTTCTTTCGCATTGGGGAAATCAACATCGCTCCACAACTTGCCGTTCTCATCACGTTCCACGCCCACATCAATTACGACGGCGCCAGGTTTGATCATGTCGGCCCGGATGATGTTGCGCTGGCCGGTGGCGGCAATCAGAATATCGGCCAGTTTGGTGTGGTGAGCCAGGTCGCGGGTTTTGGAGTTACAGATCGTGATGGTGGCGCCGGCCTGTAGAAGCATCATGGCCATCGGTTTACCGACGATATTGGATGCACCGACGATAACGGCATGGGCTCCTGTGATTGGAAAATGGATGGATTCCAGCATTTTCATAACACCATACGGCGTGCAGGGACGAATCTGAGGGCGTCCCGTCATGAGCATGCCGGCGTTGATGACGTTAAAACAGTCAACATCTTTTTCAGGCTTGATGGCTGCGATGACCTTATGCGTGTCAATATGTTTAGGAAGAGGCAACTGGACCAGGATGCCGTGTATGGCAGGGTCTTCATTTAAAGCATGGATTCTGTCCAGAAGTGCTGCTTCACTGAAATCGGCGTCATATCTTTCAAGAATGGAATAGATGCCCAGGGCTTTGGATGCTTTTTCCTTGTTCATCACATAAACCATGGAAGCGGCGCTGTCGCCAACTAAAATGACGGCGAGTCCCGGTGTTTCGCCTTGTTCGGTCAGTTTGGCTGCACGGGCAGCAATATCGGCACGTATATCCTGCGCCAGCAGGTTTCCATTAATTATTTCGGCAGTCATATTGTTTGATAAAAGAAAAACTGTTAAAACAAAATATCGAATTATATTGTTTGTGAAGGTTAATCTGTAAAGATCAGATAAAAAAATCCAAGATTATTAGTAAAAGCGATTATTTTCTCACAAAATGAGGAAATGGATTAGCGGAAATAACCTTCCCAGGATAGGGATATGATGATTCATTGCGATGCTGTTTTTAGGAAGGCGGCTGGCAAAAGGAAGTCGCCATCATTCAAGGGAATGTTTCTGGAACGAAGCTTATTTCAGGACGCGTTATTGAAAGGTTGATATGCCGAATCCACAGAATCCAGCTTTTGCCAGAGTAGCGGAGGATATTGACGAACAGGAGACAGCGGAATGGCTTGAATCACTGGCTTCCGTCATCAAAATTGAAGGCCCTGAGCGTGCGCATTACCTCGTGGAACGCCTTGCTGATCTGGGACGCCGTAAAGGCATTGAACTGCCTTTTTCAACCAATACGGCCTATGTTAATACCATTCCTCTCCATAAGGAGCAGCGTTCGCCCGGAAACATGGCGATCGAGTCGCGGCTTCGTGGACTGATGCGATGGAATGCGATGGCGATGGTCGTTAGAGCCAATAGCGGTGATGACGGGCTGGGTGGCCATATTGCTTCCTTTACCTCGGTGGCGACCATGTTCGAAACGGGGTTTAATCATTTTTGGCGGGCGTCTACAGCCGATCACGAGGGTGATCTGGTTTATTTGCAGGGGCATTCCTCACCGGGCATCTATGCACGGGCGTTTCTGGAAGGACGCCTCAATGAAGAGCAGCTCGCCAATTTCCGAAGGGAAGTGGGCGGGAATGGGCTTTCTTCCTATCCCCATCCCAAACTGATGCCTGATTTCTGGCAGTTCCCAACGGTATCCATGGGGCTTGGCCCGATTATGGCGTTATATCAGGCGCGTTTCATGAAATATTTGCATGCACGCGGTATTGCCGATACATCAGACCGGAAGGTCTGGGTTTTCTGCGGTGATGGCGAGATGGATGAGCCGGAATCCAAGGGTGCAATCAGCATGGCCGGGTATGAAAACCTGGATAATCTGATTATGGTGGTCAATTGCAATTTACAGCGCCTGGATGGCCCGGTCAGGGGCAACGGCAAGATCATTCAGGAACTGGAATCGGATTTCCGGGGAGCCGGCTGGAATGTGATCAAGGTGATTTGGGGTTCTGACTGGGATGCGCTTCTCGCACAGGATCATGACAATGCCCTAAAAGTACTGATGATGAATACGGTGGATGGCGAATACCAGAATTACAACGCGCAACGCGATGGCACCTACGCACGGGAGCATTTCTTTGGAAAGGATCCTCGGACACTCAAGATGGTTGCCAACATGTCGGATGACCAGATCTATCGTCTTTCACGAGGTGGCCATGATCCTCAAAAAGTTTACGCGGCATTCAAGGCCGCGCATGACCACAAGGGACAGCCGACCATCATCTTGTGCAAGACCGTCAAGGGTTATGGTATGGGTGATGCGGCGGAAGGATTGAATATCGCACACCAGGTTAAAAAACTGGACTACAGTACGGTTTGCCGGCTACGTGATTCTGCAAGTGTGCCGATTCCGGATGATCAATTGCATGATGTGCCGTTTTACAAACCGGCTGATGATGCTCCCGAAATGGTGTATCTAAGAGAGAGAAGAGATGCGCTCGGCGGTTTTTTGCCCCAACGCCGTTTACGTGCAGATGAACAATTGCCGGTTCCGCCGCTATCCGCTTTTCAGCCGGTTTTGGAACCGTCTGCCGCAGGCAGGGAAACATCGACGACGCAAGCCTATGTCCGGATGATCAATCTGCTTTTACGGGATGCCGGGCTAGGCAATCGCATTGTGCCGATTATGGTGGATGAAGCACGCACATTTGGCATGGAAGGGCTTTTCCGGCAGATTGGCATTTTCAGCCAGCAAGGGCAGCTTTATGAGCCGGTTGATATAGACCAGGTTATGTATTACCGTGAGGACAAGAACGGGCAGGTTCTCCAGGATGGAATTAATGAGGCGGGAGGAACGAGTTCCTGGATTGCTGCGGCAACATCCTATTCCAACCATAACCGTATCATGATTCCGTTTTATACCTTTTATTCCATGTTTGGATTTCAGCGCACAGGTGATCTAATCTGGGCAGCCGCTGATTCGATGGCGCGAGGATTCCTGATCGGCGGTACAGCCGGCCGGACCACATTGAATGGGGAAGGATTGCAGCATGAGGATGGGCATAGTCATATTATGGCGGCGACCATTCCTTCCTGCATGCCTTATGATCCGAGCTTTGCGCATGAAGTGGCTGTGATTATCCATGATGGATTGCAGCGCATGGTAAAACGGCAGGAAGATGTGTTTTATTACATCACGGTTATGAATGAGTCGTACCCGCAGCCGGGCTTGAAACCAGGACAGGAAGAAGGCATTCTCAAGGGGATGTATCTTTTACAGGAAGGGGAAAAGGAAGCAAAGCATCGGGTACAGCTCCTGGGTTCCGGTACGATCCTGCGTGAGGCGCTTGCTGCTGCCGAATTGCTGAAAAAGGATTGGAGTATTGCGGCGGATGTTTGGTCTGTGCCGTCATTTACCATCGCCGCGCGAGATGGTCAGGATGCGGAACATTGGAATTTGGCGCATCCGGACGAAGAGCAGCGTATTCCGTATGTAACACAGTGCTTGCAGAATACGGCGGGCCCGATTATTGCGTCGACGGATTATATCCGTGCTTTTGCCGAGCAGATTCGTGCCTATATTCCCGAAAATCGCCGGTATACCGTTTTGGGTACGGACGGATTTGGCCGTTCTGATACCCGAGCCAATTTGCGCCATTTCTTTGAGGTAGACCGTTACTACATCACGCTGTGCGCGTTACAGTCATTAAGCAGAGATAATGTGATTTCCGGTTCTACGGTTGGAGCGGCCATCCGGAAGTATGCGATTGATGTAAATAAGCCCAATCCGGTTAACGAATAAGAAAGCCGGACGCTGTATCGAAGGGGATAACATCAGGTGCCATGCCTGACTGAAAGGGCGGAATTATGAGTTTAGTGGAAATCAAAGTACCGGATATGGGTGACTTCAAGGATGTTGATGTTATCGAAGTGATGGTCAAGGAAGGTGACAGGATCGAGCCGGATCAATCGCTGATTACAGTCGAATCAGATAAGGCCAGCATGGAAATTCCTTCTCCGCAAGCCGGTATTGTCAAAGAAGTGAGAGTGAAACTGGGTGACAAGGTTTCGGAAGGAACGTTTCTGCTCGTTCTTGATACGGGTGAGGCGGAAGTGCCGGTGGAAAAAGATAAAACAATCATGCCTGCACAGGCTGAAAAAGCGGAAGTACCCGCTCAAATTTCATCCCTATCTCCTGAGCCTTCACCCGTTACGACAGAATCGGGGAAGATGCCGGCGTATATGCCTTCCGCTTTGGAACAATTGTCTCATGCGTCCCCTTCCATTCGCAAGTTTGCACGGGAATTGGGGGTGGATTTGAACCAGGTTCGTGGAACAGGCCTTAAGGGGCGGATTCTGCGTGAAGATGTGCAGGTTTTTGTTAAGGCGGCACTCGCAGGAGGTGCCGCGCCATCCGGCGGTGCAATGGCGGATCATTTCCGCTTTCCGGCCTGGCCATCGCTTGATTTTAGTGGGTTCGGGGCGACTGAAATACAGCCGTTATCCCGTATTAAGCGAATCAGCGGACCCAATTTGCACCGTAATCTGGTCATGATTCCCCATGTGACACAATATGAGGATGCGGATGTGACAGAGCTTGAAGCTTTCCGCCAGTCGCAAAACAAGCTGCTTCAAACGGAAGGCGTCAAGCTGACCATGCTTTCTTTTGTGATCAAAGCCTGCATCGCGGTATTAAAAAAATACCCGCAATTCAATGCCTCGCTGGATGAAAAGAAAGAAAACCTGATTCTCAAGCATTACTACAATATCGCTTTTGCGGCTGATACACCGCACGGCCTGGTTGTACCTGTCGTCAAGAATGCAGACCAAAAAGGCGTGGTTGAAATTGCACGGGAAGTCGCTGAACTGGCTTCGCTTGCCCGGGAAGGCAAATTGAGTCCTTCTGATCTGCGTGGCGCCAGCTTTACAATTACCTCGCTGGGCGGCATTGGGGGAACCTATTTCACCCCCTTTATCAATGCGCCTGAAGTGGCCATTATCGGGTTGTCACGCATGACCATGAAACCGATATGGGATGGCAGCGCGTTTGTACCGCGCATGATATTGCCGCTTTCCTTTAGTTATGATCACCGCGCAATTGATGGGGCGGAAGGCGCTCGTTTCGTTTCCTATCTGGCGGAAGTGCTGGGTGATATGAAAAAAATGCTTTTGTGAATTCTGTATTGATGGGACGTGACTTTTTTTGTCTCAAAATGGAATCGAAAGGAAAAACGTGAGCTTGGTCGAAATCAAAGTACCGGATATTGGCGACTTCAAGGATGTCGATGTTATCGAGATTATGGTCAAAGAAGGTGACGGAATTAAGCTGGAACAATCGTTGATTACAATCGAATCAGATAAGGCCAGCATGGAAATCCCTTCTCCGCAAGCCGGCATTGTCAAAGAAGTCAGAGTAAAACTGGGTGACAAAGTCTCTCAAGATTCCGTTCTTCTCTTGCTGGAAACGGAAAGTGCGGGAAATGCCACAGCCGGTTTGTCGCCGGTTTCATCGTCAGAGTCGTCCACTTCTACCGGATTTAACATACCTGATGTGGAATGCGATACCCTGGTGTTGGGAGCAGGGCCTGGCGGCTATACCGCCGCATTCAGAGCGGCTGATCTTGGTCAGCAGGTTGTACTTGTTGAGCGGTATGCCGTGTTGGGGGGTGTTTGTCTGAATGTTGGCTGCATTCCATCAAAAGCGTTGCTGCATGCGGCGAAAGTCATTATTGATGCGGAAGAAATGGATGCGTTTGGCATTCGGATGGGTGTCCCCGTCATTGAAGTCGAAAAACTGAGAGACTGGAAAAATGCAGTCGTTGGCAAGCTTACTGGCGGACTGGCTTCTCTGGCGCGGGCGAGGCAAGTGCGGATCATACAAGGAACCGGCACATTTATTTCCCCTTATACCATGATGGTTCAGACGGCTGAAGGCGTAAAAAATATCCGATTCAAAAACGCGATTATTGCAGCGGGTTCTTCGGCAGTGCAAATTCCCGGATTTCCGTATGGCCATCCGGCATTGATGGATTCAACAGGCGCGCTCGAACTGCGAAACATCCCGAAAAAGATGCTGGTTATCGGCGGCGGGATCATCGGTCTGGAAATGGCGTGCGCCTATGATGCTTTCGGCGCGCGCGTCACGGTTGTCGAGGCTCATGCCGGACTTATTCCTTCTGCTGATAGGGATATGGTTGGTGTTCTCCAGAATCGGATCAATAAACGGTACGATGCGGTTTACCTTAATGCCAAAGTGACGCAACTGGAGCCGAAAGGAGATAAGCTGATGGCGACATTTCAAGGTGAAAATGTGCCGGCTGAACCCCAGGAATTTGATATGGTGCTGGTCGCTGTCGGCAGACGGCCGAACGGCAGGTTGATCGATGCGGAAAATGCGGGGGTGTTTGTTGATGAATCCGGCTATATTCCTGCTGACAGGCAGCAGCGAACCAATGTTCCGCATATTTTTTCCATTGGCGATATATGCGGAGAACCCATGCTGGCGCACAAGGCCAGCATGGAAGGTAAAGTTGCTGCGGAAGTCATTGCCGGTGAAAAAGCGGCTTTTGATGCGCTGACGATACCATCCGTTGCTTATACCGACCCCGAAATTGCCTGGATGGGGCTGACGGAAACGGAAGCGCAATCCAGAGGAATACCCTATGAAAAATCGGTTTTTCCCTGGACTGCTTCAGGTCGCGCATTGACCATGGCACGCGATGATGGGCTGACTAAACTGATCTGGGACCCGCAAACAAAAAAAATCATGGGGGGCGCCATTGTCGGTGTCAATGCAGGTGAGCTTCTGGCAGAACTGGTTCTGGCTTTGGAGATGGGGAGCGATCTGGATGATGTCGCATTGACGGTGCACGCGCATCCCTCTCTTTCAGAGACAATCATGTTTGCCGCTGAAGTTGGACTGGGCAATATTACCGATCTGTATCTTCCAAAAAAGCGTCACTAATTCGGTATAAGACTGCCGATGAGACAGCAGTGGCATTTCAATCTTGTTTCGGCTTACTTGCCTTCTGTCGTCTACAAGCTGAGTCGATGTGATTGGCGCATGTTATGTAAAAAATAAAATCAGTTCCAATTGACTCAAAGGGCGTGCGGAAAAGCCTCATTAGAGTATGAGGCTTTTACCGGCGAAAAAAAAAACCCACAGACTAAGACTATGGGGTTTTGACAAAACTGGAAACGATTAGACGGACTGAATGTTTGAAGCCTGTTTGCCTTTAGGGCCTTGGGTAATTTCAAACTGAACTCTTTGTCCTTCTTTTAAGGTTTTGAATCCATTCATGTTGATTGCGGAAAAGTGAGCAAACAAATCCTCTCCACCATCTTCCGGAGTAATGAAACCAAAACCTTTAGAATCGTTAAACCACTTGACTGTTCCTGTTGCCATAATAAAAGGGTCATCCTATAAAAATGCATTATGTTTGCCAGACTGTTTGAAAATGTTACAAATTTTTCCTGAGCCTGCCCTTTTGATATCATACAATTAACTACATACCGGGCAATTGCAGTTACCAATATCACATTTTTGGTGTAAAGAAATATAAAGTCAAGTATTTTTCCTGAAATTTTTTGAAATATTGATAAATATTAAGCAAATGAATGACATTTATGTTGCTTTTATAAAAATTGTTTCCGAATGGAAATAGACATAAAAAGGAAAAATCGCGTAATATCAATTCTGTGCTTTGCGTTCGCGCACAAGCTTAAAACAGATTAAGATTTAAACTTATTGATGATGGGAACACAGCAGGAAAACAACATATTGCTTGAGCATGAGGTTTTGCTTGCCAAGCCGCCACCTTTATACCAGGTGGTATTGCTAAATGATGATTATACGCCTATGGAATTTGTCATCATTGTTCTTCAGGAATATTTTCAAAAGGATCACACGGCTGCGACTGAAATCATGCTGAAGGTTCACTATGAAGGTAAAGGGATATGCGGTATTTTCCCTAAGGATATTGCAAGTACAAAAGTTGAGCTTGTATTGAGTTATGCCCGCAATCAGGGGCATCCACTGCAGTGCGTAATGGAGGAAGTATGATTGCGCAGGAACTGGAAGTCAGTCTGCATATGGCCTTTGTTGAGGCTCGGCAGGCGCGTTATGAATTTATTACAGTTGAGCATTTATTGCTGGCTTTGCTGGATAATCCTTCGGCGGCGGAAGTTTTGAAGGCTTGTAATGCCAATCTGGATGATTTGCGCAAAATGCTGTCTAACTTCATCAGTGATAACACGCCTGTTGTGCCGGGTATCGCAGAAGTAGATACACAGCCGACATTGGGTTTCCAGCGTGTTATCCAGCGTGCAATCATGCATGTGCAATCGGCGTCCAACGGCAAGAAAGAAGTCAATGGCGCGAATGTGCTGGTTGCTATTTTTGGTGAAAAGGATTCCCACGCTGTCTATTATCTCCACCAGCAAGGCGTGACCCGTTTGGATGTTGTCAATTTTATTTCCCACGGGGTCAGGAAAGCTCCCCAGCCGGAAATGCCAAAGACACTCGAAAGTACGGAAGAGGCATCAGGCAATGTTTCGCAAAAAGAAACGGCACTGGATCAATATACGCAAAATCTGAACATGCAGGCCATCTCCGGCAAAATTGATCCCCTTATTGGACGCGAAGAAGAAGTCGACCGTGTCATCCAGGTTCTATGTCGGCGCAGAAAAAATAATCCCCTGCTTGTTGGTGAGGCCGGTGTCGGCAAAACTGCGATTGCGGAAGGGCTGGCCTGGCGTATTACACAAAAAGATGTGCCTGAAGTCTTGCAGGAGGCGGTGGTTTACGAGCTGGATATGGGCGCCTTGCTTGCGGGAACAAAATACAGAGGCGATTTCGAGCAGCGTTTAAAGGCAGTGCTCAAGCAACTTAAGGACAGTCCGAATTCCATTCTTTTTATTGATGAAATTCATACCATTATTGGAGCAGGTTCTGCGTCAGGCGGGACACTGGATGCTTCCAATCTTTTAAAGCCCGCATTATCCAGTGGCCAGATGAAATGTATCGGAGCCACGACATTCAATGAATTCCGTGGTGTTTTTGAAAAAGATCATGCACTGGCAAGGCGTTTCCAGAAGATTGATATTCATGAACCGACAATTGAGCAGACCGTGCAGATCCTTCGTGGATTGAAGTCCCGTTTTGAGGATCATCACAACGTCCGGTACTCCACTTCGGCGCTGACAACGGCGGCCGAACTTTCAGCCCGTTTCATCAATGACCGTCACCTGCCGGACAAGGCTATTGATGTTATTGACGAAGCGGGGGCCGCACAGCGTATTTTGCCGAAATCGAAGCAGAAAAAAATGATCGGCAAAGCCGAAATCGAAGAAATTATTTCCAAAATTGCGCGTATTCCGCCACAGACCGTCAACCAGGACGACAGGAGCAAGCTCCAGAATCTGGATCGGGATCTGAAAAATGTCGTATTCGGACAGGATGATGCCATTGATGCGTTGGCAGCGAGCATCAAGATGGCGCGTGCGGGCCTGGGCAAGATGGATAAGCCGATTGGCGCTTTTCTCTTTTCCGGCCCGACCGGTGTCGGCAAAACCGAAGTGGCCAGGCAACTTGCATTTGTATTGGGTATCGACCTTGTCCGTTTTGACATGTCGGAATATATGGAGCGCCATGCTGTCAGCCGTATGATCGGTGCGCCGCCAGGCTATGTCGGATTCGACCAGGGTGGTTTGCTGACGGAAGCGATTACCAAGAAGCCGCATGCCGTATTGCTTTTGGATGAAATTGAAAAGGCGCATCCGGATATTTTCAATGTGCTGCTCCAGGTGATGGATCATGGCAGCCTGACTGACAACAACGGGCGTAAAGCCGATTTTCGCAATACCATCATTATCATGACGACCAATGCCGGTGCGGAAAGCCTGCAAAAATCCGGTATTGGATTTACGAATCAGAAGCAAGCCGGTGATGAAATGGTGGATATCAAGCGGATGTTCGCACCCGAATTCCGTAATCGTCTGGATGCGATCATCAGTTTTCAGGCACTGGATGAGGGAATTATTTTGCGTGTGGTTGATAAATTCCTGATTCAGCTTGAAGAACAATTACATGAGAAGAAAGTCGATGCCACTTTTACAGACAAACTGAGAAAGTTCCTGGCGAAGAAGGGTTTTGATCCGATGATGGGGGCCAGGCCCATGTTGCGTTTGATTCAGGACTTGATACGTCGGGCGCTTGCGGATGAATTGCTGTTTGGGCGGCTTGTTTCCGGTGGCACGGTTATTGTTGATCTGGACGATAATGAAGAGATTATCCTGGATTTTACAGATAGTCCGAAATCACCAGAAACACCTGAAAGTATCGTAGATGTTGCTGAAATAGAATAATAAAATAGTGTTTAAAAAAGCCCGACAATCTGTCGGGCTTTTTTATGCCCAAAGTTGTATAGCCCAGATGATCCCAAGAATCCCAAGAGCGGTTCCATAAATAATCATGGCCATGACATTACGGATGTTCTTTTCACGAATAAGCAGACGCCATCCCAACCAAAAGGAAAATAGAAAAGCAACGGCAAGGAGCGCCAGTTGTGACAGGAGGATACTCTGCATAACCCAGGCAGCCGGCTGAAAGAAGGAGAGAGTAGACGTTGTCAATCCAAGGAAAAAACCGGTTCCTGCCAGCGGGATCATCCCTAGTGAAAGTTGCTGCCATGATACGGTTGCATGGGATATGGTTTTGTATGACAGCCATGTCATTCCCCAAAAAAAGAGTCCCAGCAATATTCCGGTTCCTGAAACAAGAGCGAACATAAAAAGAAGAGGGGTATGGACTGCATTTTCCGTCGCATAAAAATAAATAAAAGGATATTTTGTGAACAAAAATGCCGCTGTGCAAATGCCGGTTAGGCCAAAAAACAGGGTTAAAGCTTCAACGGTATGGGTTTGTTTTGAAACGTCAGAAAGGATTTCCCGATCTGGCGCGCGTATTGCCAGTTCTACGGCATCCCGATGACTGCTACAGCGGCCACACGCATGGCAAGCGGATGCGCTTTTCATCTGCTTGATATTGATTAAGGGGGCGCAATGGATTGGTTCTACAGGGTTTTTGTAGGCATCCCATTTTTTGGGATCGACTCGAAAATGAAAAAAAGAAAGTTTTGCCAGATAGATGAAAATACTGTTGGAAGGGCATAGGTACATACACCAGATGCGTCTGCCGTTCCCGTATAAGAAACCCGTCAGTGCGCAAGCAAGAGTGAGCGAGCCGAGCAGGATAGACGTTCCCAAATGATTGTAGGTTGCGTTAGACAAGCAAAAAGCAATGGTATAGGAAAGAAGTGTTAGATAGGGCCATCCGGGCCAGCGTATCCAGCGAGGGATGGATCGCTTTTGCCCATGATGGCTGATGGTTTCGGTTAATGTACCGTCAGGACAGAAAATACCGCACCAGATTCGTCCAAAGATCATGGTGGAGAGTATGATTAATGGCCAGCCGAATCCCCAGAAGATAAAAACGGATAACAATTGAAGATCTTTCCATGAGAAGGGCGTTTCTGCCGGATCAGGAAAAATGAATGGAGCAAGTAGTAAAAACAGGTAAAGGACGACCATGCTCCACTGGATGAATGCGATCGTTTTTGTGTGATGTCTCATGATCAAACCAAAATGTGCCACAGACGAAAGGTTTTTCGTAGAGGATGGGAAAGGATGTGGCGTCTTTAGGTTGGCTATTGAGCGTAAATCGGGTGATCCCATTTGTTTTCCTGGAAAACCGTTAGCGGGCAGAGCAGATGTGATATGCCGTATCCGGCAGCTTGTTGAGCTTTTATCTCAGTGTAATAATCAATAAAACAGCAATAAGCGGTTGTGAAGATGACAGAGCCGAAATATTAAAACCGCGTTTTTGAAAGACATATTATGCATCAACACGAAATAACGCTGCCGAATGGCATTGCCATGCCGACACTGGGTCTTGGGACCTGGTTTATGGGAGAGTCATCCGTTTTGAGGAAAGATGAAGTAGCGGCTTTGTCTCATGGCATTGAACTTGGCATGACATTGATCGATACGGCTGAAATGTACGCTAACGGTGGTGCTGAAGAAGTCGTTGCTGAAGCTATCTCCGGCAAACGCAGCAACATTTTTCTGGTCAGCAAAGTATTGCCGGGCAATGCCAGTCTTGAGGGAACCATTGCGGCATGCGAACGCAGTTTAAAGCGCCTGAAAACGGATTATCTTGATTTATATCTGCTGCATTGGCGGGGTAGCTATCCGCTGGAAGAAACGTTCGACGCTTTCCGCAAATTGGAAAAAGCGGGCAAGATACGGGCTTTTGGCGTCTCCAACTTTGATTTGGAAGATATGGAGGATGCGGCAAAAGTCGATCAGGGACAAAATAGTGTCAATCAGGTGCTTTATAACTTGGCATCGCGCGGGATTGAGTGGGATTTGCTTCCCTGGCAGCGAAAGCGAAGCATTCCGGTTATGGCTTATTCTCCGCTATACCAGACGCGGCTGTTGCGTAACCAGGCGTTGCAGCGCCTCGCTACAGCGTTATCCATGACGCCGGCACAACTTGCCCTGTCATGGTTGCTGCATCAAGGGGTCGTGCCGATTCCCAAATCATCCAATATTGCCCGGATAGAAGGGAATCGAAAAGCGTGGGATATTATCCTGACCCCGGAAACATTAGCCAGGTTAGATGCCATTTTCCCCCCTCCGGCACGCAAAGTGCCGTTGGATATGCTCTGAACGGGTTATGCCGGATTTTCGTTATTTGCCAAAAGGCTGTTAAAGCGGCCTTCTGCTGTCATTTGACGAATGATACGGATCGTGTCAATATCTGCTTCACGATAGGCTGAACGTTTGAAATCATTGTAAAACGCGTCAGGTCCTTCTTCCGGGGATGTGTCTTCATATGTGAATCGGACGAATAGCTGTTCCGGCATCGGTTCTTCAATGGTCATGGTCAAGGTTGACGCCAGAATTTCACCCTGCTTGGGAATATCGAAACGAACCTGATTTTGAACGGTATAGTGCACATGATCATTCACAACCAAGTTACCGAATTTGAGGCCGCGTGAAATCGCGTTGGCTGAGTGCACGGTAATCACGCAGGAATCCAGTTGGGGAATAAACAGGGTGGGCTGTTCTGTGCGCAGAACCAATCCGCGCCATAACTGGAGGCGGGTTATCGGCTCAATGCGCGGGTCTTTTAAATCATTGATTTCGACAAGGTGTTCAAATTTCATGAAAGTGAGCCGGTAAAAAAACAATTAGCCAAACAAAAATGAAGAATATGGAACAGGATTATGCGTGTGTCGGGCCATTCGTGCAAATGCTGATGGATCAGGAGAATTGTCCTTCATCCAGTGGAAAGCCCTTGATGAATTCAAGGGCAGGCAGGCGCTTTCCTCCGGATTTTTGCATTTCGGTGATACGCAGTACACCTTGGCCACATGCGACCAAAAGACCATGTTGCGCATCTGCGGCAATGATTTTTCCGGCGGCATGATGTGTCGTTTGAGGCAGTGCTTCAGCTCGCCAGATTTTGATAAGTGTATCTCCAAAGCGGGCCTGTGTGCCGGGAAAAGGATTGAACGCGCGAATCTTATTGGCAAGCGCATCAGCCGCAAGCGAAAAGTCTAACGATGCCTCATCCTTCATGATTTTGGGCGCATAACTGGACTTGTTTTCTTCCTGGGGCTGTTTTTCCAAGTCCCCTTTCTTTAGGGATTGGAGTGCCCGACAAATCATGTCTGCGCCCATGTCAGCCAGCTTGTCATGCAAGGTGGCGGCCGTATCATCAGGCGCAATGGGGAGGGATTGCTGCATGAGAATAGGCCCGGTGTCGAGTCCTTCATCCATCTGCATAATGGTGATGCCGGTTTCCGTATCACCGGCTTCAATCGCCCTTTGTATGGGGCCGGCACCTCGCCATCGCGGGAGAAGCGAGGCATGAATATTCAGGCAGCCAAGAGGGGGAATTTGCAGGAATTCCGCAGGCAGGATAAGGCCATAAGCTACAACGACCATCACATCCGGCCGGATGCGTTCAAGCAAATGGTATGTTTTGTTTGCTGTTTCAGCATGGTTGCCGTTGAGACGTAGTGAAACAGGCTGTAAGACTGGGATGTTGTTTTTCTGGGCAAGCTGTTTGACAGCGGATGCTTGTAACTGCATGCCGCGTCCTGCAGGGCGATCCGGTTGGGTCAGGACCAGCGGAATATCAAATCCGGCTTGCAGGAGTGCTTCCAGTGCGGTCGCTGCAAATTCAGGTGTGCCGGCAAAAACCACTTTCATTTTTTCTTTCCTGTTCCTTTGATTTCTTCCCGTTTTTTTTCGCGTTCTTCTTTCAGCAGCTTGGCCTTAATGCGATTGCGTTTTAATTGGGAAAGATAATCAACAAATATGAATCCCTTGAGGTGGTCTATTTCGTGCTGGATACAAACGGCCATCAATCCTTCAGCCCTGATTTCGAAGAATTTCCCGTTGACATCCTGAGCGCGAACGGTGACCCAGGCCGGTCTTTCCACTTCTTCATAAATGCCGGGAACGGAAAGACAGCCTTCATCAAAGACGGCTTTTTCCTTACCGGCAGCGATTATTTCCGGATTGATAAAGACCTGAAGCGCCTGGCGTTCTTCGGAAATATCAATCACGATGATCTGTTCATGCACGTCTACCTGAGGCGCCGCCAAACCGATCCCAGGCGCGCCGTACATGGTTTCTGCCATGTTGCCGACAAGTGTTTGCAGACGTTTATCAAAGGCAGTGACGGGTCTGGCAGCTTTATTTAAGCGCGGGTCGGGATAGCGAAGAATCGGTAAGCGTGACATACTTTCTGGTAAAGCGACATATCGGCATTATCTCTTGCCCTATCCGGTGATTGTCGGCAGAATTGGAACCGCATTTTAATGATTCCTTTGCGACATGGTATGGATTAGGCCGGTGACGTTAAGCAGCTTCTTTATTTAACGACGCGAAAGTGTAGCATAGCTGCTTTTTTTCTGCTTTGCCTGACCTGATCCGGATGCGTTCTAAAAGACCAAATTATTTAGATAGGATATGACCTGATGCAGGAAAAAGAATTATCAATAGAGGAATTGTCGGCATGGATAAGGTTGCTGGGCACAGAGGGGGTTGGTTCTGGAACAGCAAGAAACCTGTTGACGGTTTTTGGGTATCCGCAGGATATTTTTTCGGCGTCCCTTAAGCATCTGGAAGCCGTGGTGCCGGGAAAGACGGCCCAAATGCTTCTTTTGCCGCCAACTGAAAAAATACGGGAACAAATTGAGAAAACCCGGTTATGGATGATGGAAAAGGGCAACCGTATTCTGACATTAGCCGACCCGGATTATCCCGCCGCGCTTTTAGAAATACCGGACCCGCCTGCCATGCTGTATGTAAAGGGACGCCTGGAATTGCTTTCCCGGCCTGCGTTAGCTATTGTCGGCAGCCGTAACGCAACACGCCAGGGCTGCCGCGATGCGGAAAAATTTGCTCAAGCCCTTGGTCATGCCGGTTGGACGATTATTTCAGGAATGGCTTTGGGCATTGATGCTGCTGCTCATACCGGCGGGTTGGCTTCGTTATCTTCTACCATTGCCGTTATCGGCACCGGCGCTGATATTGTTTATCCTTCTCGAAATCATGAATTAGCTCGCAGAATTGCGGAAGAGGGCTGTATGATCAGTGAATATCCGCTTGGCATGGCGGCACTGGGAACTAATTTCCCCAGGCGAAATCGTATTATCAGCGGTTTGTCACGAGGTGTGCTTGTTATTGAAGCGGCAGCAAAGTCCGGTTCGCTGATTACGGCGCAGATGGCTATTGAACAAGGAAGGGATGTTTTTGCTGTTCCGGGTTCCATTCACTCTTCCCTGTCACGCGGTTGCCATCAGCTTATCAGGCAGGGGGCTAAATTAGTGGAAACCATACAGGATATTTTGGAGGAATTGCCGCCATTTGAGGCACTGGCTGCCGCTTTGCCGGAAAGATATGAAGCGGATGGAGACGTTATAAACCAGGAAATAGACCTGGTGTTATCGGTATTAGGGTTTGACCCGATTGATCCGGATACCTTGAGTGAGCGGTTGGATATGGATATTACCGAGCTCAGCAGTATCCTGCTGGAAATGGAAATGGACGGTCTTATCGAGTTATTGCCGGGCGGTTTGTACCGTCGCTTTTCAAATTGAAAATTTTTAGGTAGTGGGTTCCAAAAAAGGGCAGGTCTGTGTTTCAATACAAGCGTATTTATAAATTGCCTGAAAAATTGAATAAACATGTTTGAAGTATTAGTTTGGCTTTATCAAACTTACAATCGATTTGATGCATGCCCAGAACCTCCTGAGCTGATGCAGACCCTAAGTGCTGCCGGATTTCGGGAGAGTGAAATTTCCGAGGCGCTTGGCTGGCTCTATGCGCTTGCGAAAACGATAGAAGAATTTGAGGAATCCGATGTCTACATGGAAGCTTTTCCGTCCAGCATGCGGATTTATGTGGAGGCGGAATGGTTGGCGCTAGGCCCGGAAGCGATTGGTTTTATCCAGTATCTGGAACAGGCCAAAATGATTGAGCCGATACAGCGGGAGATCATTATAGAAAGCGCTATGATGGCGGAAGAGTTGCCATTGTCATTTAAAAAATTCAAAATACTGGTCTTGATGGTTTTGTGGAGTGAGGGCAGAAATCCAAAATTTCCTGAATCTGACATGATTTTTTCAATCATGAAAAACTATTCCATTTGTCTCATTAATGGTGCTAAGAATAGTTCAATAAAAATTTGGGAATAAAATAAATCCAAACCACTGAATTGACTTATGGGAAAAACGCTCATCATTGCTGAAAAACCTTCTGTTGCAAGTGATATTGCAAAGAGCCTGGGTGGTTTTACCAAACACAACGACTATTTTGAATCAGATGAGTATGTTCTAACCTCTGCTGTGGGCCATCTGGTTGAAATTGCCGCGCCGGATGAATATGAAGTCAAGCGGGGAAAATGGAGTTTTGCTAATTTGCCCGTTATTCCTCCTGAATTTGATCTGCATCCCATTGCACGTACGGAACCACGCTTAAAGCTGCTCAATCGCCTGATCAAACGAAAGGATATTACGGGCATCATCAATGCCTGTGACGCAGGGCGAGAGGGAGAGCTGATTTTCCGTCTTATTACGCAGTATACGAAAGCAAAACAAAGTATCAAGCGTTTATGGCTTCAATCCATGACGCCGACTGCTATTCGGGAAGGGTTCAAGCACCTGCGCAGTGATAAGGAGATGCAGCCCCTTGCCAACGCGGCCCGTAGCCGTTCGGAGGCGGACTGGTTGATTGGCATCAATGGGACGCGGGCCATGACGGCATTCAATTCCCTGGAAGGCGGTTTTTTCCTGACAACGGTTGGCAGGGTGCAGACTCCCACGTTATCCATCGTTGTCAAACGGGAAGAAAATATCAAGAATTTTATTTCTCGCGATTACTGGGAAGTGCATGCGGAATTCATTTGCGCTAAAGGGATTTATGAGGGCCGCTGGTTTGACCCCAAGTTCAAGAAAAATGAAAAAGATGCCGAGATTAGAGCAGAACGTCTCTGGAGCAAGGCAGCCGCGGATTCTATTGTCATTGCCTGCCAAGGCAAGCCTGGGACGGTTACAGAAGAGTCGAGGCCGACAACGTCCATTTCCCCCGCCCTTTTTGATCTGACCAGTTTGCAACGTGAAGCCAATGCCCGTTTTGGTTTCTCAGCCAAAAATACGCTGGCGATTGCGCAAGCGCTGTATGAGCGGCACAAGGTTCTAACGTATCCGAGAACAGATTCCAGGCATTTGCCGGAAGATTATCTGCCGATGGCTCATCAGGTTCTGGATACATTGTCAGAAAGTGCCCAGTTTAAGCCTTATGCTTCCCAAATTCTGAAAAACAAGTGGGTGAAGTCCAACAAGCGGGTATTCGACAATAAAAAGGTTTCAGATCATTTTGCCATTATCCCGACGCCCCAGGAACCAAAAAATCTCTCAGAAGCGGAACAGCGTTTGTATGATCTGGTGACGCGGCGATTCATGGCCGTGTTTTTTCCAGCAGCGGAATTTCTTGTAACGACCCGTTTTACGGAAGTATCAGGTCATCAGTTCCGAAGTGAAGGAAGAGTGATGACCAGTCCCGGCTGGCTGGCTGTGTACGGCAAGGATGTTCCGGTTGACAAGGATAGCGAGAACAGCAAGATTTTAGTTCCGGTTTCACCTCGCGAAAAGGTCCAAACAGAAAAAGTAAAGGCAGAGGCTCTTTTCACACGTCCACCCGCACGCTATACCGAGGCAACCCTGTTGTCAGCCATGGAAGGGGCCGGCAAACTGCTTGATGATGAATTGCGCGAGGCCATGATCGGAAAAGGGTTGGGTACGCCGGCGACACGTGCCGCCATTATTGAAGGACTGCTTACGGAAAAATACCTGATTAGGGAAGGACGTGAACTGATTCCGACGCCCAAGGCTTTTCAGCTCATGACGCTGTTGCAGGGATTGAATATCAAGGAGCTGACCAAGCCTGAACTGACGGGGGAATGGGAATACAAGCTGTCCCGGATGGAAAAGGGCGAAATCAGTCGGGAAGAATTCATGCAGGAAATTGCGCGGATGACGCAGGCCATCGTCAAGCGTGCCAAGGAATATGACGAGGAAACCATCCCGGGTGATTATGCGACCTTGAAAACACCATGCCCGCAATGTGGTGGTGTCATCAAAGAAAATTATCGCCGTTTTGCCTGCACGAATTGTGACTTTTCCATCACAAAGACGCCTGGCAGCCGCCAATTTTCCGTTGATGAGGTAGAGGAGTTACTGCAAAAAGGTCAGATTGGGCCATTGCAGGGATTCCGCTCCAAAATGGGGCGTCCCTTTAATGCCATTCTTAGAATTGTTCATGATGATGAGAAAGGCAATTACAAGCTGGAATTCGATTTTGGGCAATCGCGTGATGATGAAGGGGAAGATGCCGCCGTGGATTTCAGCAAGCAAAAGCCTTTGGGCCCTTGTCCAAAATGCGGCAATGGCGTGTTTGAATTGCCATTGTCCTATGTTTGTGAAAAATCCGTTTCCAAGCCAAAGACTTGTGATTTCCGCAGCGGGCGCATTATCCTGCAACAGGAGATTTCACCTGAACAGATGAAAAAATTGCTGAATAACGGGTCCACAGATCTTTTGCCGGGATTTATTTCACAACGCACACGACGGCCATTCAAGGCTTACCTTGTTTTGGGGAAGGACGGCAAAGTCGAGTTCCGGTTTGAGGAAAGAAAAACGGCAGTTTCAGCAAAGGCAAAGGCGGTTTCATCGACTGCATCCGAAAAATCATCGGAGAAGGCCGCTGCCAAAAAAACGGCTGTAAAGAAAACGGCGGCAAAAAAGCCTGCGGTTGCAACGAAAGCTGCGAGTAAAACGCCAGCTAAAAAGACGAAGACAAAATCCTGAAAAGAACCATGAAAGAAAAAAGGCAGAGAACATTTCTCTGCCTTTTATTTTTATTAATTTTGTAGGAAACAAGTTAAATATGTCCCAAAATCGGACTGGGTACGTAAGACTTTTCCAATTCTTCTATCTCTTCGCGTGAAAGTGTTACCGATACGGCAGAGATCGCTTCTTCCAGTTGCGTTATCTTGGATGTGCCGACAATGGGCGCTGTCACGCCTTTATGTAAAAGCCAGGCATAGGCTACCTGCGCATTGGAAAGGCCTTTTGCCTGCGCAACCTGGGTCAGTGTGTTGACGATCTTAAAAGCCGCGTCATTATAAAAATAACGCAATGCCATTTCATCTGTTTTGGCGCGGATAGTCGCCGCGTTATGGATGTTTTCGTCTTTGTCTTCCGGTTTTCGGTTTCCGGCCAGAAACCCCCGTGCAAGCGGACTCCAGGGAATCAAGGCAACACCTTGGTCCTGGCATAGCGGTATCATTTCACGTTCTTCCTCACGGTACATGAGGTTGTAGTGATTTTGCATGGAGACAAAGCGGGTCCAGTTATTTTCTTTCGCCGCTTGTTGCGCTTTTGCAAATTGCCATGCCCACATGCTGGAAGCGCCAATATAACGGACCTTGCCGGATTTGACGACATCATGGAGTGCTTCCATCGTTTCTTCGATCGGTGTGGCTCGATCCCAACGATGGATCTGATACAGATCAATGTAATCCGTTCCCAGGCGCTTTAATGAAGCATCAACTGCATCAAAAATATGTTTGCGGGAAAGGCCGCTGGTGTTGGGCGGGATGCTGGATCGCTTTGCCGAGGCAGCGTCGTAGCTGATGTCGTTATCAGAGACATGAAAGAAAACCTTGGTGGCGATGACGACTTCTTCCCGACGGATATGCGCCTTTAGGAGTTTACCTGTCAATTCTTCGGAGATGCCATTGGAATACATGTTGGCAGTATCAAAGAAGTTGATGCCAGCTTCCACTGCCCGGCGGATAAACGGGCGTGAGGCATTTTCATCCAGTACCCAGGGTCGCCACTGAGGCGAACCGTAAGTCATCATGCCCAGGCAGATAGGAGAAACACGAAGGCCGGTTGTTCCAAGATTGACGTATCGCATCACAGTTCCTTTCCAGTATGATGAAAAGACCGGTTTATCCGGTTTGCATGGATTTCAGGGTCAGTCCTCATTAATTTGTCTGCTGCAAAGCCGCTTTTTCCCGCTTGCCTGCGTTGCCGGTTCAAAATTGAACTCACCGTATGTTCAATACGCCATCGTCCAATTTTAGCCCTGCGCCTTGGCAGACAGAAAAAATCAACTTTTCGCGACGACAAATTAATGAGGGCTGACCCTAGCTATTTTTTTTGTGTGGTTTTTGAGGCTCGATATTCAGTTGCTTCAGTTTCCTGTATAGATGCGTGCGTTCAAGCCCGGCCCGCTCTGCAACACGGGTCATGCTGCCGCCTTCCACGATGAGATGATGCTCAAAATAGATTCGCTCGAACATGTCACGTGCTTCCCGAAGCGGAAGGTTAAAATTCAGCAAGGAATAGGGGTTGGATGAAAGCGTTGTCCGGATTGATCGGGAAACGGTATTCGATGAAGAAGGCGCTGCCGGTTTGGCCGGGGTTGCTTGAGACGCAAGGGAATGCGTATCTGTCAGAGCATGGGCGATAGCCTGTTTTTTTTCAGTCAGATTATGCAAGGCATGTTCAACCGCTTTTAACAGTTTCTGAAGCGCAATCGGTTTTTCGAGAAAGCTCAGTGCGCCATGACGGGTCGCTTCTACGGCAGTATCAATGGAAGCATGGCCGGACATCATGATCACCGGCATGTTCAGCAGGTTTTCACGGCGCCATTCTTTCAGCAGGGAAATGCCATCGGTATCCGGCATCCAGATATCGAGTAAAACAAGATCGGGTACTTTTGTTGCGCGGAACTCACGCGCCTGCTGCGCATTTTCCGACATATAGACAACGTGCCCTTCATCCGAAAGGATTTCCGAGAGCAATTCTCGTATACCTATTTCATCATCAACTACCAGGATATTTGCCATATTTACTTGCCCTGACGGTTTTGTCCTCTTTTGTCAGCATGTGTTATTGAAATGATGCCGGTTTTATCTATTGAGCTAACTGTAACAATAGAACCGACACAATAGCGCCATTTGTGTCCTGCCGGTTTTGCACGTCGATTCGCCCATGATGCTCATCAACAATTTTTTTGACGACAGCCATACCGAGACCGGTTCCGCGTTCTTTCGTTGTCGCATAAGGCTCAAAAATTCGAGAAAGCATTTTATGCTGAAATCCAGGACCATTATCCCTGACGGACAGCCGGGCTGCAATGCAAATTTCGTTGGCTGCATTATGATAGGTGACTTTTTCGGTGATGACATCAATTCGTCGAGGATCTTTTTCATCATGAACGGATTCTGCAACTGCATCCAGCGCATTCTGAAGCAGGTTATGTATAAGCTGCCTTAATTGGGTTTCATCCCCCATGACCCAGGGTATATCAGGAGAAAGGCTGGCATGAATAATATTATGCGCATCGTCGCCAGTATACAGGTGAACAATATCTTCTACCAGATTGTTCAGGTCAAGCGGCGCGAGCTGAGCTGGCGGTGTTCGGGCGTAGTTGCGAAAATCATCAACCATCCGTTTCATGGCTGTAACCTGATTGATAATGGTTTGCGTGCTTTTATCGAGAAATTGCGCATCAGGTTGATCCAGTTTATCTTCCAGTTTTATTTGCAGACGTTCTGCAGAAAGCTGGATCGGCGTCAGCGGATTCTTAATTTCGTGTGCCAACCGGCGGGCTACTTCACCCCATGCCAGAGAACGCTGTGCAGATATGATGCCGGTGATGTCGTCAAAAACAATGATATAGCCGCTCTGTCCCTCGACAGGCAAACGTGAACCGCGTGCCAGCAGCATGATGTCATGGGGTTCTCCATCGTCAGTTGGTTGCAGGATTTCAATCTGTTTTTGCCAGTGTTGCCCGGCCATATTTTCCTTGTCATTTGCTGCCGCTTTGGCGCTCAGCTCGGAAAAGGCTTGTGTGATCGCAGAAAAGAAAGTGTTTAGTCCGGCTATATCTGATAAAGGAAGGCCAATATAGGATTTCAGATTTTGGCGAAGAATCCGGGTAACAGGTTCATTGCAGCTGACCAGCCGAAGTGTGTGGTCTAAAACAATCACACCCGCAGACATGTTAGCCAGAACCAATTCCAGATAAGCCTTGGCTGCTTCAAGATCAATACGGCTTTTTTCGGTTTGTGCCCTGGCTTCAGCCAGTTGGAGCGTCATTTCATTAAATGACTGTATCAGCGCGCCTAGTTCATCGGAACTGGTCATCGCCGGTTTTGGTGAAAGATCACCTTCTGCAACAGCCTTGGTGCCCTGCGCCAAAAGCAGAAGCGGACGGGTCAGATTGGAAGCAATTTGAAAAGCGGCAGCAGTCGCGGCAAAGACAGCAAGCAAAAGCGTTAGTGTCAATGTGACAATGTATATCTTGCGCAAGCCCGAGCGCGAAATCGAGCGAACCTGGTATTCACTATATGCAGCGCGTAGAGCCTCTGCATCTGCCGCAAGTGCGGCAGAGACCGGCTGTATCATTTGTAAAAAATGGGATTCTTTCTGAAAAGAGACCCCCAGCATCTGGGGCATCGGGATAATCACCCTTAGCTGTAAGGTGGTTTTGCCTGCATTGGGGGCTTGAGGGCTATCATTTTCGCCTTCAATTGCGGAATAACGTAAAGTTTTGCCTGCTTGTTGCAGCATGGCCGGGGTTGGAAGATCGGGAATCAGATGCTGGTAATCGGTACTTGATGTCGCGATAATATGCCCATTTCCCGTGATGATGGTTGCCTCCAGCTGATTCTTGTCATTTCGTAAGCGGGAAAGGGCCAGCATTTGTTCGGATAGAGGAAGTGCAGACAGTTCGGTGGATAATTGTTCTGCACGCGCATTCAGGTCAGAAAGCGATAATTCCAGAATGTTTTGTCCCAACTTGACACCTGAGTCGAGTGCCGCTTCCACGCGGACATCGAACCAGGATTCAATGGAACGTGAAACAAACTGGACGGAAACAGCATAAATGACCGCTCCGGGAAGAATGCCCATTAAGGTGAACAAAATCATCAGCCGTGTCATCAGTTTGGTGCCGAAACGACCGCGACGGTATCGTCTGAAAAGGCGTATCAGCATCAATATAATCAGGACAAGAAGCGCAACGCCTGCCAGGATATTCAGGCCCAAAAGCCAGGGATAATGCTGCTCAAAGAAGCTGGTGTTTTCAGCGGCCGAAGCAAGAAGAAAAAGCAGAATACCTGTGATGGCACCGCCAATGATCAGAATAGTGCGAAACGTTCGCGTCACTATGAAAGCCTCTTAAGCCTTGAAAGAAAGGCGTTTCCAGTCAGAGGAAAGACGCCAGTTGCTGTTGTTAATAACATTGATCTGGAAGGGTTTGGGAAGATGGGACATGTCCAGTTGAATACGGATGGCAACCGTATAAGTCTCCCCTTCCTTCAGATGGCCTTTTTCGGCAAAAATCCAGCGTGGAGGGTGGCGAACCAAATTGAGCGCTTCCTCAAGAGAATGAACATTTTGTTGCAGGTTGCCGGCAATCGTTACACTGTAACGGCGGGTTAGAACATTGTAGGCAATGCGTATCGTGCGTGCGTTTTTGACCGGCATTTCATCGAACCAGTACCAGCGGGGACGGGATACTTCGAGTTCGGTTGTGAAATAGAGGGGAATGCCCCGTTGCAAAACCTCTTCCAGCCCGCGAGGCAATTCGAGGGAAAAGTTGGCATCGAGTTTGTAACCATCATGTGAATTTTCTATCTCAAAGGTATCAATGGCAATCCGTTCATCAGCGCGTGATGCAACTGGATGCATAATCAAAAATGCCAGGAAAGAATAAATTAACAGATGAAAAAAACGTCTCATTAATCAGTAAGGCAAAGCAGATTATTATGTTGATCCAAAATCATGAAGCCGTTTTTTGAAAAAGTGCATAAAAAAGACCATCATGGTTTTTGTCCTGGCCTGTTATTGGCAATAGCTGGCCAGGAGCCGGAAGCCTTACGGCACGATGCTTTGAGGCAAAAGCAACCGCTTGCATTTCCGATTCCGCTGGCCAAATTGAACAGGTCACAAGAAGCAATTTACCATCTGGACGCAACATCTGCCACAAATTATCGAGAATTTGTGCAGAAAATGTTGCAAGTTGATTTAAATCGGTCTCTCTACGCAACCAGCGGATATCGGGATGCCGTCGGACAATACCTGATGCAGTGCAGGGTACATCAGCCAGGATCCGATCAAAAAGCGTACCATCCCACCAATCTTGCCGAGTGGCGTTGCCTTGTTTTACATTCGCCTGTAATTGGAGGCGTTGCATATTTTCCCTGACCCGTTCAAGCCGCTTGGCATCATTATCCAGCGCGGTTACTTTGACATCGGCTGTTTCCAGTATATGTCCGGTTTTTCCTCCAGGGGCGGCACAGGCGTCCAGCACGCGCATGCCATCATGCAGATCAAGAAGAGGAGCGGCCAACTGGGCCGCCGCATCCTGAACGGAAACCAGGCCTTCATTAAAGCCGGGAATCTGTGAAACGGGAACAGGCGTTGCCAGCATGATCGCATGGGGGCCAATCTGAACAGCATCCATATCAGCTTGAAAAAGACGAGTCAGATAATCGTTCGTGGTCAATTTTTTTTGATTGACTCTCAACGTTAAAGGCGGCATGGTATTGCCCGCCTTGAGGATAGCCTCCCAGTTTTCCGGATAGGCGGATTGCATGGCACGAACCCACCAATCAGGATAGTTCCAGGTCGCTTCCGTTTTTTCTCGGGCATGGGCCAGGAGTATTTCCTGCTCCCGCAGGAAGCGACGCAAGACAGCATTGACCAGTCCTTTGCTACGGGAAAATAAAGGCGTCGATGCGGCGGCTGTGACACTCTGGTCAACGGTCGTGTAGGGCTCGTATGGCAGCCTGCTTTTATCATCCGGTTCGATGAGCAATGCCAAAGCGCAATACAGCAGCGTGCGCATGATAGCGGGTTCAGGCTGTTTTTGCGTCATCAGTCGCAGTAGTGCGCGGCAAAGGCCGAGTTGTCTCGCAGTCCGATAGGCAATATCCTGAATAGCGCCGGCTACTTGCGGGGTAACGGCAGGATGGTCAAAAACCGATGCCAGAGCAGCAGGCAGAGCCGTTCCATTTTCAAGTTCCGCGACAATATGAGCTGCTCCCAGCAAGGAAAAGCTGAGGGATTCAGGTGGCAGGCTAGATCGGAAACGGTTTGCCTTATTTTTTCTGGTCACGTGGTTATCCGGAAAAGAATCGATTGCGGGATGGGCAAATCAGTGCAGGGAGTGATCCAGTCCATCCTGGACTTGCTCTGCAGCACGAATAACGGCCCGCGCCTTGTTTTCAGTTTCTTGCCATTCAGCCTGCGGCTGAGAATCGGCAACGATACCAGCTCCGGCCTGCACATACAGCATATCTTTGTGTATGACACCGGTGCGAATGGCGATAGCCAGATCCATTTCTCCGCCAAAAGACAGATAACCGCATGCGCCGCCGTAAATCCCCCGTTTAACAGGTTCAAGCTCGTCAATGATTTCCATTGCGCGCACCTTAGGAGCGCCGGAGAGCGTGCCGGCCGGGAAAGTCGCTTTTAATACATCAAGATTAGACAGGTTCGGTTTTAAAATCCCTTCCACATGCGAGACAATATGCTGCACATGGGAATATTTTTCAATGGCCATTTTTTCCGTGACGTGCACGCTGCCGGTACGAGCGATGCGCCCAATGTCATTGCGCGCCAAATCAATCAGCATGACATGTTCGGCAATTTCCTTTTCATCGGCTAACAAATCGGCCGCGAGTTCCTCATCTCTTTCCGGTGTTAATCCGCGTGGCCGGGTTCCCGCCAACGGACGCACGATGATTTTGGTTTCATCCCCCATTTTTTCCTGCCGAACTAAAATTTCAGGAGAGGACCCGACAATATGCAAATCCTGCAGGTTGTAGTAATACAGGTAGGGAGAAGGATTGAGTGAACGCAGGGAACGGTATAGTGAAAGCGGCGAATCGGAATACGGTTTTTTCAGTCGCTGCCCTAGAACGACTTGCATACATTCGCCATTGTTAATGTGTTCGCGCGCTTTTTCAATCATAGCAAAAAAATCCGGCTGGGCAAATTCCCGGATCACATCCGTTCGCCGGCTCGGTCCGGTATCCGGCACGATGACCGGCGCATTGAGCATCGAACGAAGTTCATGCAGTCGTTGTCTCGCCATAACATAGGCTTCAGGGCGGCCAGGATCGGCGTAGACAATCAGGTAAAGTTTGCCGGAAAGATTATCGATCACAGCCAGTTCTTCCGTCAGAAGCAATTGGATATCCGGCAAACCCAGGTCGTCAGGCGGTACGGTGTGCTGTAGCCGGGGTTCAATATAGCGGACGGTGTCATAGCCGAAATAGCCCGCAAGACCACCACAGAATCGCGGCAAGCCAGGACGGATAGCTACCCGGAAACGGGACTGGTATTCAGCAATAAAGTCCAGCGGATTTCCTTCATTTGTTTCGATGACCTGGTCATGGTGGACGACCTCTGTTTTCATTCCGAAAGATCGCAAAAATGTTTTGGCAGGCAACCCGATAAAGGAATAACGGCCAAATCTTTCTCCTCCCACAACCGATTCCAGCAAAAAGGAATGAGAGGCATTTTGGTGTGTCAGCTTAAGATAAAGCGAAAGGGGTGTTTCGAGATCAGCGATGGCCTCGACGATAAGCGGGATGCGATTATAGCCTTGCGTGGCAAGGGCTTTGAATTCAAGTTCTGTCATGATTTTCTCCAGGTCACGTCTTGGTGACAGGTTTTAAAAAACGGCTGTACGCGGAAAGACAGACAGCAGTAAACCGGTTTATGGATGCCAGGTTTGCAAGCGTCGCCACAATCCGCCGGAAATCAGGGCAGACGGGGTAGAAAGCCGTTTTTTGCAGAGAAACATGATATAAGGCAATTTCCAATGAATTACATAATCAAATGAGCTGCCGTCAGAATATCGGGAACAATACCGTCCGAATCAATTTCTTCAACAGACTGACCATGATTATAACCATAAGGCACAATAAAAAGCGAGCAGCCCGCAGCACGTGCCGCCTGCGCATCATTGATCGAATCGCCAATGACCAGTGTTTGGGATGGCAGGGTGCCGAATTTTAAACAAGCCATTTGCATCGGAAAAGGATCGGGCTTTTTCCGAGGAAATGAATCCGCACTGTAAATGATATGAAAAAAATCATACAAGCCTTTTTGGGCAAGCAGCGGTTCGGTGAAGATGGCTGGTTTGTTGGTGACACAAGCCAGGCGCAACCCGTTTTCCCGCATGCGCTGGAGCCCTTCCTTTACAGAGGGATAGATGGTGCTGTGATAGCCGTTTGTCGTTCTATAGTGCCGATAAAACAAAGTCATGGCCTTCGGCAATATCTGCTGGACATCGCCGGTATCCAGATCCGTGGAAAGTGTGCTGCGGACGAGGTTTTCCGAACCGCGGCCCACAAAACGGCGGACGAGTTCCACATCGATTTTCGGCAATGACAAGTCAGCTTTCATCAAATTGAGGGCCAGGTGAATGTCCGGCACAGAATCCACCATCGTGCCGTCCAGATCAAAAATGACGGCATGAATATCGTTTAATTTGGAACGTGTATCGGGGAAGATCATGATGAAATCGGTAAAACGGACTATACAGAAGCAAGCTGTTTGCGCATTTCGGCAATGATTGAGCGGTAATCTGAATGGCCAAAAATGGCAGAACCCGAAACAAAGGTATCAGCGCCGGCCCGGGCGACATCCGCGATATTATTGATATGAATACCGCCATCCACTTCCAGCATGATGTTCCGGCCGGATTCGTCAATGCGTTTTCTCGCGGCTTCAATTTTCTTTAAAGCATGAGGAATGAATGATTGCCCGCCAAATCCTGGATTGACTGACATGATTAAGATAAGGTCGATTTTATCCATCACATGCAGCAGGTAATCCAGCGGTGTCGCCGGATTAAAAACCAGTCCGGCCTTGCAACCATTGTCACGAATCAATTGTAAGGAACGATCAATGTGTTCTGATGCTTCTGGATGAAAGGAAATGATATTGGCGCCGGCTTTAGCAAAATCGGGAATGATCCGGTCAACTGGTTTAACCATCAGATGGACATCAATGGGAATCTGGACAAGAGGACGAATCGCTTCGCAAACCATCGGACCAACGGTCAGGTTGGGAACATAATGGTTATCCATCACGTCAAAGTGAATAATATCTGCGCCGGCGGCAGCAACACGTTGAACTTCTTCGCCCAGTTTCGAGAAGTCCGCAGATAGAATGCTAGGCGCGATACGATAAATAGTCATAGGATTGGCGTGTCAGTTTTCCGGATAAGCATTATTTTACTGCTAAATGAGAGTATGTATTTAGTGTGTCGCAATTTCTGCCCGGATGACGAAGCATGTCGCTTACAAAACAAAAACGAGGACAGAAATGAGAGTGCATGAAATGGATGTATCCGTGACGACACGTTATATTGACGAGCAATCCGAACCGGATCGCTCAAATTATGTGTTTACCTATTCTATCGTGATCAAAAATACCGGGCATGTTGCAGCCCAATTGATTGCCCGCCACTGGGTTATTACGGATGCCAACAACCATGTCGAGGAAGTCAGGGGGCTGGGTGTTGTCGGACGTCAGCCTTTTATCCGTCCTGGCGAAGAGTTTGAATATACTAGCGGAACCGCGCTTCCGACACCACAGGGTTCTATGCGAGGTGAATTTCTTTGTATTACAGAAGATGGGAGGCAGTTTGAAGTATCCATTCCCGAATTCGCGCTTAGTTTGCCGCGCACCTTGCACTGATTGATGGGCAAATGGCATTGCCGTTGCAAAAAGGTTGGCTTTTCCGGCTGAGAAACGCACAATAACGTCTTTGACATGATTAGGGCCAGCCCTCATTAAATTATCTGCTGCAAAGCCGCTTTTTCCCGTTTGCCTGCGTTGCCGGTTCAAAATGGAATTCGCCGTATGTTCAATACGCCATCGTCCCATTTTGTCCCTGCGCCTTGGCAGACAGAATAAATCAGCTTTTCGCGACGACAATTTAATGAGGGCTGACCCTAAAGACTGCGTTTCTTAAATTGCACCTATGCGCCATTATTCTTCCATTTTATTCTTCAAGTTCCTTGTAAGCGTTATTTTCTTTCTTACTGCTTGCACGACATCGAAAACACCTGTCCCGACAGAGATACCGGCTGTTCCATCTGAACAGCCCGGCAGGGAGCTCCGTCAAGTCACTTTTGCGGATATACCCGGTTGGAATGCAGACAAGGTCTCAGAAGCATGGCCTGCTTTCGTGCATTCATGCAAGGTTCTGAAAAAACAGGCCGAATGGCGTAATACCTGTTTGCTGGCGGAAAAAGTCAGGGGAGAAGAGAGTGAAATCCGCACTTTTTTGGAAACCTTTTTGGAGCCTTACCAGGTGGTTCTGACGGATGGCAATGATACCGGCATGATCACAGGTTATTACGAGCCGCTCCTGCAAGGTTCACGCATACAGACGGCACGGTATCAGACGCCCTTGTACCGTGTTCCGCCAGACTTGATTGTCGTGGATCTGGCAGTTACATATCCTCAGCTTAAGGGGTTACGTTTGCGTGGCAAGCTCAATGGCAAGCGCCTTGTGCCTTATCTTACACGAAGTGAAATTCGGGAAAGCCGGCATTTGGCCGGAAGTGAAATTGTCTGGGTGGATGACCCGGTTGATGCTTTTTTCCTGCAAGTGCAAGGTTCAGGACGCGTTTTTATAGAGAAAACAGGCGAAACCATTCGTGTTGCTTATGGGGATCAAAATGGTCATCCTTATCGTTCGATTGGTCGTTATCTTGTCGATAAAGGTGAAATGAAATTGGAGGAAGCTTCTGCACAGCGAATCAAGAAATGGTTAAGCGAACATCCGGCGCGATTGAATGAAGTGTTGGATGCCAATCCCAGCTATGTTTTTTTTCGTGAGGAAAAACTGGATAATCCGCAAATCGGGCCCAAAGGGGCATTAGGGGTTCCGCTGACAGGCGGCCGTTCCGTCGCAGTGGATTCCCGCCATATTCCGCTTGGTGTTCCGCTCTTTATTAATACGACTGAACCAAACAGCGACGTTTTGCTTCAGCGGTTGGTCATGGCGCAGGATACCGGTGGCGCTATCAAGGGTGTTCTCCGGCTGGATTACTTTTGGGGGTTCGGGAATGAGGCAGGCGAACGGGCAGGTAAAATGAAACAGCCTGTCAAAATGTGGATATTGCAGCCGAAAAAAGACAAATAAAAAAACCGCGTTTTTAGGATAGTTTTCTTTTTATTTTTTAATTATCGGTAAACCAGTACTGGAATGGTCGTGGTTGCGAGTACTTTTTGCGTTTCGCTGCCGATGAAGAGCTTGTTTAAGCCCTTACGGCCGTTTGATGCCATGAAAATGCAGTCGCAATTGTATTGGGCCGCGGCATTGACAATTTCTTCATGTGGTTTGCTGGATTGAAGAATGACAACATCAAATGGAATACCGGCCGTTCTGGCTAGTTCGGCAATACGGTGGACACGCTCTTGGGCAATCTTGTATTCGCGGTTCAGATAATCGGATTCCTGCGATTTCGTAAAGGACTCGATTTGTGTCAAGGGAAGCGGTTCAGCCACGGTCATTCCGATGATCTTGCATCCCTTATGAATGCTTGCATATTGGATTGCCGCTGAAATAGCTTTTTCAGACAAGACAGTACCATCTGTCGGAACCAGAATGGTTTTATACATATGGCTTCTCCCTTTTTAAGACGATAATCAGTTTCTCATAATAATCCGTTAATTCCGTGATATGAGTCAAGCTGTTTTGTTAAGGCAATTGTTTTACAATTTTCACAGGCAATTTCTGTTTTTTACCTTATCCTTGCATATGGAATAACGATAGGAGTCATTCATGAAAGATATAAAAGATCAGCTTTCCCAGATACATGCAAGTTTGTCACGGGCCAAAAGTGTGGATCCGGAACTGAAAAAAAAACTCATCGCCCTTGATCAGGATATACAGAGGCTGCTTAAAAAAGAAGATGAAAGTACATTCGCTTATGCGGGGTTGGAAGAGGTTGCTCGTGGTTTGGCTGTCAAATTTGCCAATGAGCATCCCAATATGGCGTTAATGATCGGGCAGCTTGCGGATATTCTCGGCAAGATGGGGATATGAAAATAAAAACAGGTAATCTATTTTTGGTAAATTTATAACGCTTGTTGTATGAACGAAACAGGTCAAAATGAAAAATCCAGGTTTTATGCGGGTTGAGTTGTGCACAAAAAAATTTTTCAAAAAAAATTTTTTAATATTTTTGTAGTAATTTTTCTGTTCATGCAACCCGTTGATATTTAATCATATTTTTTTTGCTTTTTGAACGGGCATTTTATTGAGAACCGCATCAGTTCTAGTCTTATTACCTGTCAATAGGGTATTTTCCACAAAGTTTTCCACAGACTTTGTGGATAGTGAAAAAAGGCTTATGGAATCTGAGTTTATAAAAAATTGATAGGGTTTACATTAAGTTCATGCAGCAATTTATCCTCCAGGTTGCAATTGATACCCCTCTTGACTTTTATTTCGATTACCGCTGGGTTGCTGAATCAAAAGAGGTATCTGTGCCGAAAATCGGCCAGCTTGTTCTGGTTCCTTTCGGCAGGCGCAAGGTCATGGGCATCGTCATGGCCGTACTTGATAAAACAGATGTTCCAGATGACAGGTTGAAGGATGTTATTGCGGTACGGGATGAAGTGCTGCCCATATCGATGGAATGGGTCGATTTGTGTCTTTTTGCCGCAAATTATTACCAGCGTTCGTTGGGCGAAGTGGCTCTTCCCAGCCTGCCTAAAAAGCTGAGAGCGGAAAAAACAATTGCGCTGAACCGGGCAATGAAGGCGTCTAACGAAAAAAAAGAGGCTGACGCCGACAGGCAAGATGATGAAAAGCCCAATTTAAATGCCCAACAGCAGGTAGCAGTTTCACATATTCTGGCAGCAAAAGGGTTTTCGCCTTTACTCTTGCATGGTGTGACAGGCAGTGGGAAAACAGAAGTTTATCTGCAAGTATTTGAGGCGATTCTTGCGCGCCATCCTGGTGCGACTGTCATGGTTCTTGTGCCGGAAATCAATTTAACGCCTCAGCTTGAAAATAATATCCGGTCTCGTTTTCCAAATAGGGAAATTGCTTTGCTGCATAGTCAGCTCAGTGAAGGCGAACGGCTCCGAAATTGGCTGGCGGCGCATACGGGCAGGGCTCGTATTTTGCTGGGGACGCGCATGGCTATTTTGGCATCTGTTCCCAGATTGGATCTGATCATCGTGGATGAAGAACATGATCCCTCCTATAAGCAGCAAGAAGGGCTGCGATATTCAGCCCGTGATCTGGCTGTATGGCGTGCCTGGCAATTGGATATTCCGGTTGTGCTGGGATCGGCAACGCCGTCACTGGAAAGCTGGCATCATGCCGAGTCAGGGCGCTATCGCAAGCTGACCCTGCCTGAGAGAGCGGTGGCGGACGCCGAGTTGCCTACCGTCCGGTTGATTGATACCAGCCTGCATAAAATGCAGGAGGGGTTTAGCCAGGTTTTGCTTGACGCATTTGATGAACGCCTTAATCGTCATGAGCAATCGCTTCTTTTTATCAACCGCAGGGGATATGCGCCGGTTTTGATGTGTGAAGCTTGTGGCTGGGTTAGTTCCTGCAAACGTTGTACGGCCTATATGGTGTTGCACAAACCGCAGCGCCGACTTCGCTGCCATCATTGCAGTATGGAGCTTTATGTTCCACGTTCATGTCCGACTTGCGGCTATGCTGATCTGAAACCGCTTGGACGTGGTACGCAGCGCATTGAGGAAAGTTTGCAGCACCGTTTTCCCGGCGCCCGGATTCTTAGGATTGATGCGGATTCTACGAAAAGAAAGGGTAGTTTGCAGCAAGCATTAGAGCGTGTTCACCGAGGTGAGGTTGATATTTTGGTGGGCACACAAATGATTGCCAAAGGACATGACTTCCGGAATTTGACGCTGGTGGGAGTGATCAATCCGGATACCGCCCTTTTTTCGCATGATTACCGGGCTAGTGAGCGGCTGTTTGCTCAACTGATGCAAGTTGGGGGACGTGCCGGCCGCCAGGCTATGCAAGATGTTGGTAACAGTGAAGTTATTATCCAGACCCGTTATCCGCATCATCCGCTTTACCAGGCCGTTTTGAAACATGATTATGATGGTTTTGCATCCGTGCTTCTGGATGAGCGCAGGCAGTCCGGATTACCGCCCTTCATTTATCAGGCTTTGCTATGTGCGGAAGCAAAACAGCTGGATACGGCAATGGCATTTCTCAAAACAGCGGCGGAAATAGCGGATTATCCGGGGATTGTGGTAAATGAACCTGTACCGATGGCGATGCCAAGGATAGGTGATATCGAGCGCGCACAACTGCTGGTAGAGGCAGCGTCGCGCGCTGATATGCAACCATTTCTGAGGCAATGGATGGCGCATCTGCGTTCACTGAAAACAAGAGCCAGATGGCATGTTGAAGTTGATCCAGCTTCAATATAGGGTCAGCCCTCATTAAGTTGTCTGCTGCAAAGCCGCTTTTTCCCGTCTGCGAAGCGTTGCCGATTCAAAATTGAACCCACCGTATGTCAATACGCCATCGTCCAATTTTGTCCCTGCGCCTTGTCAGGCAGAAAAAATCAACTTTTCGCGACGACATATTAATGAGGGCTGACCCTAAATTTCATCCGCTTTTAATGCGTATGTGTTTTCAGGTATTGGCCGGATCATCCGCCGGGGCTGACAGGATCGCCTTAACACGAGACTTATCCGTCTGCGCGCGGACCAATTTTTTGGGCGAGGATTTTGATGCAATCGTCATGGGTATTTTTTTCCCGCTGGAGATCAATTTAAAACGGTGATATTCAGCGAGAACTTTTGCGCCATAGCCGAAATCATGGGGATAAGCCGCTGCGCCAACATAGCTTTTCAAACCGCGTTCAACGGACCCGCCGCGTGAGACATATTCTTTCAAAATGGCAGAGCCGACCCGAATATTGGTGACAGGGTCTTTGGCCGCTTTTATGCCGCCGTGTGGTTCAAATCTTTTTGAATGGACCTTGGTCATGACCTGCATAAGGCCCTGAGCGCCGACTGGACTTTCTGCTTCAGGGTTAAAGCTGGATTCAATTGCCATAACTGCCAGAATCAGGTGCGGGTCCAAACCGATTTCATGGGCAGTAAGATAGGCGGCTGAGACAAAAAGTTCGATGGCTTCGGAATCAACAGGGTATTGATTGGATATCCAGTCAACCAGCAGTTGTTTTTCCTGCTGGTTGATCGTAAAAGCATCTTCCAAATGCCACTGTATGGTTACATCTGTCGGGCTAGTCCAATATCCGGCCTGTGCCAGGTGGATAATTTGTGCCGTGTTCTTTTTTGAGAAAAAAGGGAGCGTGTCGAGATACCGTCCTCCCTGATAGGAGAGAAGAAAAAGATATATCCCTGCAATGAGGGGAATCACACAGGAAAAAACAATAATCCAGTTTTGACGATGAAAAAAATAGTCGAGAAATTTCTTGTTTGTGTTTGGGTAAAGCATGTAAGAAAACCTCCTGAGCACTGAACAATATGCGTCTTGCAAGGTTTTGCCTTTATTGTTCAAGTTTTATTCTCAGTATTTTTTGAATACCGAGAAAAATACGCTCGTTTTTTACCAATCTATGGGTGATTATTGGCAAGGTTAAAAAAGTAGAAACAGCCTGAAAACAATGGTAGTTTTTCAGAATAGAATCCGATGGCCGGAATTGCCGTTTCCCTGCAATAAATGAAAAATAACCAACAACAATATTGCTTTATGGAAAATTATCCTTTTTTTAAGTTGACCGCATTGTAAAAGCCCTTTTATATGCAGTCAATTATAAAAAATCAAATTTTATGCATTTTTGTTATGAACTTAAGTCCCATCAGTGGCTATACCGCATGTAATAAACCTATTCGGAGGGATCGTTTTTATAACAAAAATGTAACAGTTTGTGAAAAATCAATCCTTTTTAATCATTTTGCACGACGACCTAATCCATATTCAATCAATCTGGATGGCAGTGTCCGATAAAAAGAGGAATCGGGTTTTGACGACTGATAAAAAAAGTAAAAATACGATTCAACGATATAACCACCCGAAAAAAGCCGGCTTTGTTGTACAATGCATTCCGGCGGGTCCCTGCGCATTGCAGAATGGTGAATCTGGTCAGGTCGGGAACGAAGCAGCCACAGCCAGTCTCTGTAAGTGCCGCAGATCAGGCTCGCCTTTTCATTTCCATGATCGATGCTGGCGTTTTTTGTGGCAGGGTTAAAGCCTGTTTGTCGGTATTGTCATGGACAGACAGCAATAAGGTAAAATATTCGCATGTCATATCTGGTACTTGCCCGCAAATATCGTCCGAAAAATTTTGAAAGCTTGGTTAGCCAGGATCATGTCGTTCGTGCATTGACGCATGCACTTGAAAGCCAGCGTCTGCATCACGCCTATCTATTTACTGGTACGCGTGGTGTGGGCAAAACAACCCTTTCCCGGCTTCTGGCTAAATCACTGAACTGTGAAACCGGCATTACAGCAAAGCCGTGTGGCGTGTGCGAAGCATGTCAGGCAATTGATGCAGATCGTTTTGTTGATTACATCGAAATGGATGCGGCTTCAAATCGGGGTATCGCTGACATGCTCCAGCTATTGGAACAGGCGATATATGCACCGACGAGCGCCCGCTTCAAAGTCTACATGATTGATGAAGTCCATATGCTGACAGCTCAAGCTTTCAATGCCATGCTTAAGACGCTGGAAGAGCCGCCGGAATATATCAAGTTTATTTTGGCGACGACGGATCCGCAAAAAATACCGGTTACGGTGCTTTCCCGGTGTCTTCAGTTTAACCTCAAGCAAATGCCGCCACAGCAAATTGTGGAATATCTGGATCAAGTGCTCCAACGGGAAAATATTAGTTTCGAAAAGCCGGCACTTCGGCTTTTAGCCGAAGGCGCAAACGGATCGATGCGGGATGCCCTTTCACTGACGGATCAGGCCATATCCTATACAGCAGGCAATGTGTCGCTTTCGGCTGTTCAGGATATGCTGGGTTCGCTCGACCAGACTTATTTAATCCGCATTCTTGATAGTTTGGTTGCCAAAGATGGAGAAGGACTCATGAGTATTGCCGATGAAATGGCTTTGCGTAGCCTTTCATACGGTTCAGCTTTGAAGGATCTGGGCGTACTGATTAATCGTATTGCACTGGCACAGACAGCGCCTGCGGCCTTGCCTGATGATTTGCCGGAGCATGAGGATATTCTGCGGCTGGCTGGGTTATTCGATGCTGAGGACATGCAGTTGTTTTACCAGATTGTGGTGCATGGCCGAAACGAGCTGGGATTGGCTCCGGATGAATATGCAGGTTTTACCATGACGCTTTTGCGCCTGCTGGCTTTTCAGCCGGAACGGGAGGGTAAGACCGTTTCTAAAAAGGTTTTAGCCGGCTCACCAACATCACCACTTGCTAAAACGGTTTCTTCTGCCAAAGTTCCAGTATCAAAGCCTGCTATTGATACATCGATAAGGCAGCCTGTTTCAGTTTTACAGCATACGGAGGTGACGAATGCGATTCCACCCTGGATTGATCTTGATGATTCGCCTCAAGCGCATCAAGAAACAGGACGTTCTGACAGCCAGCCTGACGTCATTGTCGAGGAAAGTGAGCCCCTGAAACCGATTCAAGAGCAATCACTGGAAAAGACAAATACGCAACCGGAGGCGCCATCCATATGCTTACCTGATTGGAATGAAGATTGGCCGGCTCTTGCCGAAAGTTTGCCCTTGCGAGGAATGGCTCAGCAATTAGCGCAGCAGACAGAACTGGTGCATTGGAAGCAGACGGAAGGCGGTTTGCAGTTTCATTTGCGCGTGCCGCTTGAGACGCTTTCTACGCCAGCTCATGTTGGGAAACTCGCTGATGCCTTGATGGATCGGTTTGAATGCGCGGTTAAGGTCACAACAGAAGTTGGGAAGGTTGGTTTGACGGCAAGCCAGAATGCGCTGGAAAAACGCGCAAACAGACAGCGTGAGGCAGAAGAAGTCATGCAGAGTGATACTTATGTGCAGACCCTCATACAGGAGTTTGGGGCAAACATTGTGCCGAATTCCATTAAACCTATTTAAAGACAGGAAAATGAAATGAAAAACCAATTGGCGGGTCTGATGAAACAGGCCCAGGCAATGCAACAGAATATGCAGAAAATGCAGGAAGAGCTGGCGCAAACAATCGTTGAAGGCCAGGCGGGCGCAGGCATGATCACGATTCTGATGAATTGTAAATACTATGTTTCACGTGTCTCCATTGATCCATCGCTCGTGGGCGATGATAAGGAAATGCTCGAAGATCTACTTACAGCAGCCTTTAATGATGCAGCCCGGAAAGCAGAAGCGACCGCACAGGAAAAAATGAACAGCATATCCACCAATCTGCCGTTGCCGCCGGGATTTAAAATGCCTTTTTAATATTCCGCTAAACCATGAAGTCTCATTCATCCCTTCTTGCTCTGACGGAAGCGTTGCGGCGGCTTCCCGGTATTGGGCCGAAGTCAGCGCAACGTATTGCTTATCACATGCTCCAGCATGATCGAGATGGCGCCAGACAGTTAGGTTATGCGCTATCCGAGGCAGTTGAGAAAATCAGGCATTGCGAGCGTTGCAATACATTTACTGAAGAAATGGTTTGTGCCTTGTGCGTTAATCCCGATCGGGAGCAGGAGCTATTGTGTGTGACAGAAACCCCCGCAGATATGCTGATGATCGAACAGACGCTGGCTTACAAGGGGCTGTATTTTGTTTTAATGGGAAATCTCTCTCCACTTGATGGCATTGGACCCAAGGAAATCAATCTGGGTAAACTGATCGCCAGGGCAACTGATGGCATCGTCGCCGAAGTTGTTTTGGCTACCAGCTTCAACAATGAAGGGGAAGCGACAGCACATTACATCAGTGAAATGCTGAAAGCTCGTGGCATCAGGGTCAGCCGTCTTGCCAGAGGCGTGCCGGTCGGAGCTGAACTGGAATATGTGGATATCGGTACAATCGCAAGAGCGCTGCTGGATCGGCGGATAACCTGATGACGAAGGGGGTTTTTCTTATCGGGCAATTAGAAATATGGTCGGTAATATATTTTTGGTACGGCTTGTCTTTGTCTGAAGGAAAGAATGCAGATGGGATAATGCGGTCTTTCTGCTGCGGCTGCTTGTAAAGTGGCGATGAAGCAGTCTCAGGAAATTGAGAACGCTATGATTGTATTTATTGCGCCCGATTGGGGAAACCGGTATTTTTCTATGGATGTGTTTCCGACATAAAGTCAAATGGATGAAATATAGTGTATGAAAACATTGCCAGAAATGTAAAATACGCTTAAAATAAAAAGCTACGCAAAATTTCTGCACTGCTATTCAATTAGAATTGCAGGCATATATTTAACAGGTTTTTAGGATTTTTTATGGCAAATACCGCGCAAGCACGCAAACGCGCTCGTCAGGCAGTGAAAAGGAATGCTCACAATTCCAGCCAGCGTTCTTCGTTGCGTACGGCAATCAAGTCTGTCAAAAAGGCAATTGAAACCGGTGACAAGGAAGCTGCAACAGCAGTATTTTCAAAAACCGTTTCAATTATTGACCGTATTGCAGATAAAAAACGGATTCACAAAAACAAAGCTGCTCGTCACAAAAGCCGTCTTGCTGCTGCTTTGAAAGCACTTTCACAAAAAGAAGCTGCTTAAATCAGTCTGAAATGAATGCCGATGCACACACTATTTTTTTAAAATAGTGTGTGTTTGTTATTGGTTTAATCATTCATAGCGGTAACCAAACTCTTTTTCAAAGCGATCCGCAATTTCAACCGTTGTTAATGCATGAGCTTGTGGTCCTTGATGGGCAATTTTAATAGCGCCTATCAGACTGCCAAGCCGACCGCAGGTAGCCAGGTCCATACCATTGGTTAACCCGTATATCAATCCTGCCCTGAAAGCATCACCGCATCCTGTGGGATCAATCGTTTTTTCTGCCTCGACACAGGGGATGTCGATTTTTTGGGAACCGGTATAAATTTCTGCACCGCGCTCACCAAGCGTAACAAAGAATGCCTTGACCCTGGATGCAATCTCTTTTTCCGTCCACCCTGTTGCTTGCATGAGCATGGCCGCTTCATAATCATTAACGGCCACATAGGTCGCTTGGTCGATAAAGCGATGAAGTTCATCTTTCGTGAACATAGGAAGCCCTTGACCGGGATCAAAAATAAAAGGGATACCTTTGGCAGCGCAATCTGCTGCGTTTTGCAACATGCCATCACGACCATCTGGGGCAACGATGGCGAGATTGATTGGTTCACTAATATCAGCGATACGGTTCTGGTGGGAGTGAGACATGGCGCCCGGGTGAAAAGCCGTGATCTGATTGTTATTTTGATCTGTTGTGATAAAAGCCTGTGCGGTAAATGATTGTTTGATGGTTGTGATATACCGGTGTGAAATATTCAGTTCGGCCAGTCTTTCCATATACGGTTCGCCATCCAAGCCGATGGTTGCCATAATCAGAGGATTGCCGCCCAACATTTTCAGATTGTATGCAATATTGCCTGCGCAGCCGCCGAATTCGCGCCTCATAGATGGCACCAGAAAACAGACATTGATATTGTGTAACTGGTCAGCCAGTATGGATTCTGAAAAACGATCAGGAAAAGACATGATCGTGTCGTATGCAAGTGAACCACAAATGAGAGATGTCATAAACGAAATAGCAGTTAAGGGTAGAAGAGGGAAATACGGTAATCTGCATCAGCCGCAGTTTTTATTTCTAGATAAAGTCGGACCGGTTCCTCAGAGTAAGGTGGAATACCTTTGATAATACGCTCTGCATCCGGCAGATAATTTGCCGGAGCAAAAGCGCGTCTTACGATAGGCGTTTTATCCTTATCATTTAATGTCAGTTCGATATACGGCCAGGATTGGTAGGATGAGCCGCTGTTTCGGACCAGTAGCGATAGGGCATATTTATCCGTTAGGGGCGGTATGACCTGAAATTCACTGGATTCGATTGAAAGTGAAGAAATACGGGTTTCCAGGCGTCTTGGGCAAGAAAACGTATTACATGCTTTCGCTACAGTAGATTCAGCAGGTGGCCACCATACAACAATACGGTCGGAAAACATGTACAGACATTGAATTGCCAGTGTGGCCAGCAATACAAGGGTTGCCAATCCTAAAAAAACGCCGGAGAAAAAACCGAAGCGCTTTTTTTTGCGTCCTAGTCTGACGAAGCTGGGCTCACTTGTATTGAAATCATTATCGGCATTGCCCTCTTCAGCCATTTCAAAAAAAGCGGGATGGTGACGATCTTCTTTGTCCATCAATGGATCCGCATCATGTAATGAGGGACGCTGAACCCTCTGATGGCGGGCTGGGGCAAGATGTTCATCGGGCTCCACAACTTCAGCCTCAATGGTGGTTGATGGCGAAATATTGGTGACATCATCCAGGTGGGGAGCAGTGGAATAGACGGTATTTTTAGTTGAAGTATTCAGGCTCGGGTGCGGAGAAAGAGACGTAAATCGGGTTGTTGCTGCTTTGACGGGAGGTTTGAAGGCTCCTTTTTTTTCACCGATGATTTCATTGTCCACGATACGCTGCTTTGCCGCAGGTGCTATAACTTCCTTTTTTTTATCCTCTGGTTCGTTACCGAACAATTGTCCGGTAACCTGTCCCAATTCCAGGGAAATGGTGGAAAGTTCTTCTTCCAATGCATCGAAGAGCGCTTCACTTTCAGTTGGCGTGTTGATGGCTTCATCACTCAGCGAAATAGCAATATCGTCAGAATGCCTCTCTGTCGTTTCTGCCGGCGCATTTGCTTTTTCCGGTTCTTTGCCTGATAGATTCCCGGCCGAAGCGGGATTACTTTCGCCAGGTACAGATTCTGTTCTCTTTTTTTCGGCAGTTTTGAGTTTGTCCGTCAATACAGGCGGTTCCGCCTGAAGATGATTCACCCCATTAAAAATCTGCTGGCATACGCCACATCGTACTGCACCATCATAGAGTTTTAGCTGGTCTTCTGTGACCCGAAAGGATGTCTGGCAATGCGGACATTTTGTAATAAGGATCATTTGTTTTCTGTCCTTTTCGTCAGCGTGCTTTTTCGTCAGCGTGCCAGCCAGTGCTACCCAGCCATCCAAGTGTTGAAAGCGGGACAAATGCAGCCAAGGGGAGTAAGCGGATATGACTTCCTTTTCCTGCCAATCTAAAATACCGGAAAGCACCAGTTTGCCGCCGGGCTTCAATTTGGCGGTGATGGTTGGAGCCAGTTGCTGCAATGGGGCTGATAGTATGTTGGCAGCGATAATATCATATTGACGCTTGTCATTTTTCTCCTGGAATGGGCCAGGCAGGAAAAAGGCAATATTGCACTGATTTTCTTTCGCATTTTCCCTGGCGGTGATAATGGCTTGTGGGTCGATGTCCACGCCATCAACTAAGGCAGCGCCGAGTTTGGAAGCCGCAATGGCAAGGATGCCGGAACCACAGCCATAATCGAGTACAGCGTGGCCGGAAAGCACATTTTCTTCCAGCCATTCCAGACACAGACGTGTTGTCGGGTGGCTGCCTGTACCAAAAGCGAGGCCGGGATCAAGCTGTAGCACGATGCCATTTTCCGGTGCCTGATGCCAACTGGGAACGACCCAGATGTTTTTGCCAATAAGAATGGGATCGAACTGCGCTTGCGTTTCGCGTACCCAATCCTTAGTCGGGACTTCCCGCACCAGAAAAGGCGGGAAGGTTTCCATTCCACTTTCTTTTGCTGCAAGGGAAATGATTTTCCGGGTATCCATCTCGGTAGAAATCAGGGCAATAACACGGCTTTGCCGCCATACATGCTCCTCACTGTCAGCCCCAGGTTCGCCGAAGATCGGACGTTCTGCATCAGTTCCTGCATCAGCATCTTCTACCGTAACAGCCATTGCGCCGGCAGCCAGTAACGCATCCGAAAAACGAACGGTTTGCGCGTAACTGACTTCCAGTACCACTTCATTCCAGCTCACATACGGCTCCTGATGATGGAAATACAGCCATTCCGGTATTTATTTCGGTTTGTCCGGGAACATGTTTGCCAGTTTTTGTTCCAGGTAGTGGATATTGGTGCCGCCCTTAATAAAATAGGGATCTGCCATCAGATTGCGGTGAAGGTCAAGGTTGGTCTGAATGCCTTCTACAACCATTTCAGACAGGCCGACTTCCATGCGCCGAATAGCCTGCTCGCGAGTTAATCCATAAGAAATGATTTTTCCAATCATGGAATCATAGTTTGGCGGGACGGTGTAACCGGCGTAGACATGGGAATCAACACGAATACCAGGACCTCCCGGCACGTGCCAGGCAGTCACTTTCCCTGGAGATGGCGTGAATTTGTATGGATCTTCAGCATTGATACGGCATTCAATGGCGTGTCCGGTCAGTTTGACATCTCTTTGACGGTACTTTAATTTTTCGTTTGCAGCAATACGAATCTGCTCCTGAATGATATCAATTCCTGTGATCATTTCAGTAACAGGGTGTTCAACCTGAACACGGGTGTTCATTTCGATGAAATAGAATTCGCCTTTTTCATAAAGGAATTCAAAGGTGCCTGCGCCACGAAAGTTGATTTTGCGGCAGGCATCCACACAGCGTTCACCAATTCTTTCGATTAATCTTCGGGGAATATCAGGGGCTGGCGCTTCTTCAATGATTTTTTGATGACGCCGTTGCATGGAACAATCGCGTTCGCCCAGCCAGATGGCATTCTTATGTTGGTCTGCAAGCACCTGAATTTCAATATGGCGCGGGTTTTCGAGGAATTTTTCCATGTAAACTTCCGGGTTGCCAAAAGCGACGCTCGCTTCGGCCTTAGTCATGGATACGGCATTCAAAAGAGCCGCTTCTGTATGGACAACCCGCATGCCACGTCCGCCCCCTCCGCCGGCAGCCTTGATAATAACCGGATAACCGATTTTTCTTGCTGTATGGATGATTTCGTTGGAATCATCGGAAAGCGCGCCATCAGAGCCAGGAACGCAAGGCACCCCGGTTTTGATCATGGCTTGTTTAGCGGAGACCTTGTCTCCCATGGTCCGGATAGATTCCGGTTTGGGCCCGATAAAAACAAAGCCGGATTGTTCAACCCGTTCGGCAAAGTCGGCATTTTCAGCCAGAAAACCGTAGCCCGGGTGAATCGCTTCTGCATCTGTAACCTCAGCCGCGCTGATGATGGCCGGCATATTCAAATAACTGGCTGAAGATGGAGCCGGGCCAATACAGACCGATTCATCCGCCAGCTTGACATATTTGGCTTCCCTGTCAACTTCGGAGTGAACCACTACGGTTTTAATGCCCATTTCCCGGCATGCACGTTGGATGCGTAATGCAATTTCACCCCGGTTGGCAATAAGAATTTTTTCAAACATAACGTCAGGTAATCCTGAAAATCAAAGAGATAAAAAAGGATAGATGAGGGCAGCCCCTTTCTTTATCCTATGATGAAAAGCGGTTGGGCGTATTCCACTGGATGGCCGTTTTCAACCAGTATTTGTTTGATGACGCCGGAGACTTCAGCCTCGATTTCATTCAGCAGTTTCATGGCTTCAATAATGCAAAGCGTATCTCCCTGCCTGACGGTCGAACCGACTTCAACATAAGGTGGCGTACCTGGGGCGGATGCAGCATAGAATGTGCCGACCATGGGTGATTTGACAACATGTCCCTGTGGTTCCGCTGGTGGAACAACTTCTGCCGGAGGCGCGGCTGGAGCCTGTGCGGGCATCGCTGACGGAAATGCGACATGAGGCGCGTATGGTTGCATCGCCTGTGGCTGCATGACTATAGGCTGTGCTGGCACAGCGGCATTTTTGACGATGCGTACCTGGCTGTCCCCCTCTGTTACTTCAAGCTCAGCAATTTGCGATTCGGCAACGAGGTCGATCAGGGTTTTTAGTTTGCGAAGATCCATAAAAAATTCCGAGAAATACGAAAAAAGAAAAATTCAATTGTTGAGGGCAAATTCAATTGCCATTCGATAGCCGTCTGCGCCAAATCCGCATATTACACCTTTTGCGATTGCAGAAAGGTAAGAATGATGGCGAAAAGGTTCACGCTGATGGATATTTGATATATGAACCTCATAAAATGGTATGGCAACGCCTGACAGAGCATCGCGCAATGCGATACTTGTGTGGGTCAGGCCGCCGGGATTAATAACAATCACTTCTACGCCTTCTGTGTGGGCAGCCTGAATACGGTCAATCAGCGCGCCTTCATGGTTACTCTGAAAACTGGCAAAACGGCCTCCTGCGCGAGTAACCATACCATTCGCCGCCGCTTCGATGTCTTTCAGCGTGGTTTTGCCGTACACATCTGGTTCTCTGGCGCCAAGAAGATTCAGGTTGGGGCCGTTGAGCATGAGGATATTTTTAGCCATGATTGCTCTATTTGTTTTGAACTTGCATGCATTTTGCCGCTAAATAGCAGGAACTGGCAAGAAAAAGAATAACAGTTTACCAAAGTAGCATACTTTATTTTTCAAAGCAGAGCATCGGTTTGTTGTTGTATCAGCCGTTCCAATTCCTTGATATTGGCTTTTTCAGCCTGCGCATTTGCTGCTTTGGCCATCTTGCGCATGTCATCCGGATTGTACACAGACAAATGAAAAATTTCCCTTTCATGATAAAGATGAATAATTTCAATAGCCTGGATTTTTCCACGGTTGCTTGGCGCTTCTGTGACGGCAATTTCAATATGCTTATTCAAAAGAGAAATTTCAACATCCTTAACGTTTTCAGCAAAAAGTTGCAAATGAATATCACTATGTTCACCAGCCGTGCCATTTAATACAGCGCCAGTTACATGTGGCTGGAATTGTGCCAGCTCATACATCATCCGCAACGCTACCTGACGCAGATGCAAAAGCCGCGCTGGTTGCGTGTCGGCCATGAATAAAGCATTATAAATTCTGAGTTCGTCTTCTATCTCATCATTATTGGGTAGAAATTCTCCTTTAATTCGACTATTTCCCAGAATCTGGCGCATTGCTTTTTTTTTCGCCATCTCATAAGTAGCGCCCTCCTCAGCAATCATGCGTGCTGCCGCTATGGCAATCTCATTGCGCAGGTTGTTCCAGTCTACTTTGTATTCGTTTGTCATAAAGACCATGATACTCTGGAATGCAAAATGGCGCGAGTCAGGTAAAATCTTGAAGTTTAATCAAATCACCACTATTTTATGCATATTCACATACTTGGTATTTGCGGCACATTTATGGGAGGGCTTGCTGTACTGGCTAAAGCCGCCGGGCATCAGGTAACCGGCTGTGATGCCAATGTCTATCCGCCGATGAGTACGCAGTTGCAGGAACAGGGTATCGAGCTCATTCATGGCTATGATGCCAGCCAGACGGAAATCAATCCGGATTTGTTTGTTATTGGTAATGTGGTTTCCCGAGGGAATGAGTTAATGGAAGCGATTTTGAATCGCGGATTGCCTTATATGTCCGGTCCGGAATGGATTGGGCAGCATATTCTTCAGGACAAATGGGTATTAGCGGTAGCTGGAACGCATGGGAAAACAACGACATCATCAATGCTGGCCTGGATACTGGAGGATGCAGGATATGCGCCCGGATTTCTAATCGGGGGCATTCCATTGAATTTCGGTATTTCTGCGCGGCTTGGGGGGGGAGATACGCCGTCTTCGTTTTTTGTCATTGAAGCGGATGAATATGATACGGCGTTTTTTGACAAGCGTAGCAAATTTGTTCATTATCACGCCCGAACTGCAATCCTGAACAATCTGGAATTCGATCATGCGGATATCTTTCCCGACATGGATGCGATTGAAACGCAATTTCACCATTTTGTCCGGACGGTTCCTGGTAATGGGCAATTGATAGTGAATGCGCGTGAGGTGGCTTTAAAGCGTGTTCTTGAGCAGGGATGCTGGAGCGAGAAAGTTTGGTTTGGCGGTCAGGCGTCCCAGGGCTGGACATTTAGTGAACGAAACCATTATGCATTTGATGTCCTGTTTGAGGGTAAAACGTTGGGTACGGTAGAATGGGATCTCACGGGTGAGCATAACCGGCTGAATGCGCTGGCGGCTATTGCCGCAGCCCGGCATGTAGGCGTCATGCCTTTACAGGCAATCGCCTCTCTTTCTGCATTTCAGAATGTCCGGAGAAGAATGGAGTTGCGTGGTGAAGCGCGAGGAATTCGGGTTTACGACGATTTTGCGCATCATCCAACCGCAATAGCGACAACAGTAGCGGGTTTGCGTAAAAAAGTTTCAGAAAAAGCCAGAATCATTGCCGTACTGGAACCAAGATCGAATACCATGAAACTCGGCGTCATGAAACAGGCTTTGCCAGGCAGCTTAAAGGATGCGGATCTGGTTTTCGGTTATGGCGCATCATCTGGAAAAGAGGCGTTGGGCTGGGATTTGGGAGAGGCGCTTTCGCCGTTAGCTGAAAAAGCAGCGGCTTTTAACGATCTGGACAAGATGGTAAAGCAGATTGCGGCGGTGGCCCGATCCGGCGATCATATACTGGTTATGAGCAATGGCGGTTTCGGGAATGTGCATCAAAAAATACTCGACGGGATTCATTTGGAAACAGCATCGTCATGATTTTGTATCTACACGGGTTTCGCTCGTCACCGCTTTCATTCAAGGCGCAGGCGGCAGCTGATTATATGCATCGTCATGGTTTGGGAGGGCACTTTTTTTGTCCGCAATTACCTGAATCACCTGCGGCAGCCATTGCGCTTGCATGCCGGTTAATGAAACGATGCGATGCGGATTGCATTACCTTAATCGGGTCTTCCCTGGGGGGATATTACGCGAATTGGCTGGCGGAAAAAACAGGGTGCCGTGCCGTTTTGCTCAATCCTGTCATTGATCCATGGCGTGTCAAAAGAAATAGAGATGAATCGTCCGAGGCGCTGAATCTGGCAGAATGGGAAAAAGACCTCGAAAAATATGCATCGGAGCTTCGGCAATTCCAGGTTTTTCAGATTACACGGCCCGAACGGTATTTTCTGATTGCGGCTACAGGAGATGAGTTGCTCGACTTCAGGCTGATGCGTGCGCATTACAGTCAGGCCCGTCAGATTATTATTGAAGGCAGTGATCATAGCCTATCAGAATTTCCGGATTATCTGGATGCGATTTTGTCTTTCAGTGGTTTAGACAGGTTGAATGCGGAATGAATTTTTATTAATAAATTAACGAAAGCATAATGGACGGCATCGGTTTTTGCCGCCAAAAAGAGATGGCATGAATTTGTTTTTTGAAGAATCCGGAGATTTCAGAACCGGCAGTATGCTAACGCAGGTTGGAGAAGCGTATCAGGTGGAACTGCCTGGCGGGAAACGGATGAAGGTACGATCGCGTGATGTTCTGTTTCAATATACGGCATACGATCCTGCGCAGTTGATGTCCCAGGCGCAAGAGGTCGCCGAAGAAATTGATCTGGATTTTCTCTGGGAAGTGGCTGGTGAAGAGGAATTCGGCTTTACTGAGTTAGGTACGGAGTATTTTGGCCATGATCCCAAGCCGCATGAAGCTGCCGGTCTTTTACTTAGGTTGCATGCCGCGCCGATGTACTTTTATAAGAAAGGCAAAGGGCGCTACAAGGCCGCGCCGGAAAAATCATTAAAGGCGGCCTTAGCCAGCATTGAAAAAAAACGTCAGCAAGCCATTATCCAGGAACAATATGTTGAACAATTAAAAGCAGGTATTTTTCCTGAGGCGATGAAGCCGCTTGCGATACAACTGCTCTGTAAACCAGATAAAAACAGTTTGGAATACAAGGCGTTATCACAAGCCTGCGCGGAATTGCAGACAGCGCCGGAACGTTTGCTAATTAGCACCGGAGCTATTGAGTCGCCCATGCAGCTTCACTTATCGCGTTTTCTATTTGAACATTTCCCGAAGGGGACGGGTTTCCCATTTCAAAATGTTGCTGTATCCATACCGGATTTGCCGGTGGCAGATGTTCAGGCTTTTTCCATTGATGATGTGACGACAACGGAAATTGATGATGCCTTTTCCGTAACCCGGCTGCCGGATGGCAACATCAAGATCGGTATTCACATTGCGGCGCCTGCATTGGGAATCGTACCTGGAGATGAAATTGATGTTATGGCGCAGCAACGGATGTCGACGGTTTATATGCCCGGAGACAAAATCACGATGCTGCCGGGTGACTATGTGCGGATTTTTACGCTTGGTGCAGGAGAGAAAAGACCAACGGTCAGTCTGTATGCCACGATCACACCTGAAGACAGCCAGCTTATCGCAACGGAGACTCGGCTGGAATGTATCCAGATCAATATCAACTTGCGGCATAACGATCTCGAACAGGTTGTGACAGAAGAAAATCTAGCGCAAAACGTGGGCGATTATCCTCACAAAGACGATATCGGCATTCTCTGGCGCTGGGCGCAATCGCTGGAAAAGGCGCGCATGGCCAAGCGGGAGAGCTTTGGCTTGAAGCCGGAACAGCCAAATCGGCCGGACTACAACTTTTATATCCATGATGGTGATGTCACGATTGAAAAGCGCCAGCGAACGGCGCCACTGGATCGGATTGTGGCTGAACTGATGATTTTTGTGAACAGTGCTTGGGGACGTTTTATGCAGGAACATGGCGTTCCCGGTATTTATCGTAGCCAGGGAGAGGGGAGTGGGCATTGGGCCGCCAGGCGGCTCGTGCGGATGCAGACACATGCTGCGCCGCATCAGGGATTGGGGGTGGATCAGTATTCGTGGAGCACATCGCCATTACGGCGCTATACAGACCTGGTGAATCAATGGCAGATTCTGGCATGTATTCATCATGGCGTGGCGACGCCGCTTTTTGCCCCCTTTAAACGAAAAGATGCCAGTCTTTTTGCGATTGTCAGTGCATTTGATGCCGCCTATACAGCTTATTCCGAGTTTCAGGACAAAATGGAACGATACTGGTGTTTGCGCTGGTTGTCGCAAAATGATGTCAGGCAGGCCGAAGCGGTTGTCATACGGGATGAGATCGTCCGCTTGCTGGAGATACCATTAACGATTTCACTATCGGGTACCCGTTCATTAGAAAGAGGCACGCAAGTGAAGATAGATTTGCTGAGATGGGATGAGGTAGACCTTTCCGTTGAGGCGCGGCTGGTTGATGTGTCTGCTATTACGACTGGTGCTAATGTGGCAGAATCGGATGATGAAATTGAAGCGTGATCGCTCGGTGATTGTGCAAACGCATTAAAATAGCAACAGATATGGCGGTCTTGGTATGCTTTTTTATCTATTAAACTGGATCAACTACATCATGGAGCAGAAAGATTGAATTTCTTTATGCAAAACAGGGTGTTGAGTTATGCTGTCCTTGTATCTATTTTGATACATGGCATGTTAATGTTCATCCGTTTTGTACCACCAACTGCTTTTCATATTGCGCCGTCAGACTCAACACTGGAAGTTGTGCTCGTCAATGCAAAAAGCAGAAATGCCCCTCTCGAGCCGGAAGCTATCGCTCAGGCCAACCTGGATGGAGGCGGTTCAAAGGAAAAAGCACAGCCCAAGTCACCGCTTCCTGATTCAAGGCGGGTTATGGATGGCGATGCCCTTGTTTCTTCCCAGCGCCGTGTGGAAGCGTTGCAAAAAGAACAAAAACAATTGGTTACGAAATTAAAAGAAGAATTAAAGGCTAATGTACACCAGGCAAAAGAGAAGCCTTTGGCTAAGGAAGGTACGGATGCCGCTATCCAAAAACAGGCTAACAACCAGCAGATTCTGGCCAATCGGGCAGCAGTGATAGAACGCAACATTGAAGAACAAGGCAGTCTCCCGAAAAAAATACACATCACGCCGCGCACCCAGGAGGTGGGGTATGCCATGTATTACAAGGCTATGCAGCGGAAAATCGAAAATATCGGTACACTTAATTTTCCACAAAAAAACGGTAGAAAGCTTTATGGCGAATTGACCATTTATATTCCAGTTGCCCAGGATGGTACACTATACGAAAAAGAAGGAGGGGCCAGGGTGGAGAGATCCTCCGGCAATCCCGCACTAGACAGTGCCGCATTGCGAATTGTCCAGCGGGCTGCGCCATTCGGCCCCTTCCCGCCTAAAATGCGTTCAGCCGCCAAGAGTGAAGTCTGGGTTATTGTGACACGTTTCAAATTCACACGTGATAATGCACTGGAAACGGAGTCTGGAGGCTGATTTTCCTATTTCATTTGTTTATCGTATAAGTCTGTTGATATGCCAACACCCGATCGTTATGCTGTTATAGGCAATCCGATTGCTCACAGCAAATCCCCTGATATTCATGCGTTGTTTGCTGCCCAGACAAAGCAGAATATGCAGTATCAGCGTTTGCTCGCCCCCTTGGACAAGTTTGAGTCAACCATCAGGCAGTTTATTGCAGAAGGAGGAAAGGGCTTGAATGTGACGGTGCCGTTCAAACTGGATGCTTTGGCATTGGCAACGTCACTAACGCCGCGGGCGCAAGCGGCAGGAGCGGTTAATACCCTAAAATTTGAAAAGAATACCATTTTGGGTGACAACACGGATGGCAAGGGTTTGATGACGGACATCATCCAAAATACAGGCTATCAGATTACCGGAGCAAAAGTTTTATTGCTGGGAGCGGGGGGCGCTGCACGCGGCGTCATTCAGCCGTTACTGGAGCAGTGTCCGGCCAAGCTCGTTATGGCCAATCGCAGCCTCAACAAGGCAAAAGAGCTGGCGGATTTTTTTGCAGCCGCTGGCCACATTGAGGTTTCCGCCTTTTCAGAACTCAATGAAGAATTCGACATCATCATCAATGCCACTTCGGCTGGCCTCAGCGATGATATGCCGCCCATCCCTTCCAAAGTTTTCAGGAAATCAGCCCTGGCTTTGGATATGGTATATGGCGATCAGTTGACTCCCTTTTTGCATTTTGCTGCTAAGAATGGGGCTTGTATTCGGGATGGTTTTGGAATGCTGGTAGAGCAGGCCGCAGAATCTTTTTTTGTTTGGCGAGGCGTGCGTCCTGATACCCGATCCGTGTTTTCAGTCTTGAGGCCGTCATCTTCATGAAGTCGTTTGTTGCCTGGCTGAAGCAGTACCGGTACTGGATCATCTTCGCGCCGCTGATCCTTTTTTTCCTGATTCAATTGTATTATTTCTGCCAGATAGCTTGGTGGATTAAATTCAATCCCGAATCAACCAGTTTCATGCGTCAGCAACTGGCGGTGCTCAGAAAAGACAATCCTAAAGCAGAACTCAAGCACACATGGATTCCGTATGAGCGGATATCGCAGAATCTGAAGCGGGCCGTTATTGCTTCGGAGGATGCCAATTTCTCGGCCCATGAGGGTGTCGATTGGGACGCGTTGATGAAGGCGTATGAAAAAAATCTCAAAAAAGGAAAGGTCATTGCCGGCGGTTCGACCATCACGCAGCAATTGGCCAAAAACCTTTTCCTTTCCGGCAGTCGAAGTTATTTTCGCAAGGTTCAGGAATTGATGATCACGTACATGCTGGAATTTTTGATGGATAAGGTGCGGATCTTCGAAATTTACCTCAACGTGGTCGAATTTGGAAAAGGGATTTTTGGTGCCGAAGCCGCCGCCAGATATTATTATGGCACGTCAGCAGCATACCTGAGTCCGGAGCAGGCTGCCCGATTAGCCGTCATGCTTCCCAATCCGCGCTATTATGGAACGCTTCGGGATTCCAATTACCTCGCGCAACGGACGCAAATCATCCTGCAAAGGATGGGATCGGCCACTTTGCCGAAAAAATCAGTGTTGCCGCCGAAAAAAACAAAAGCACATCGTAAAAAGTAACAGACCGGAAGGCGTCAGGACTTGCTTCACCGGTTTAATGTCAGTAAACTCCTTTTCTTCTGGTAGCGTTGGCCAGGATTTCTTTTTAAAAGAATGGTTTGCAAATGATATGAGACAGCAGCAGTTAACCGGCCGATAGCCTGTAATGGGATTGCTGGAAAGAATTCTTCATGATTAATGTATTCGTGTTGCGAAATGGCAGGCTCAGTCAGGTTCCAATTGATTCCAAGGCGGATCTCGAAAATGTCGCGCCGGTCTGGGTAGATTTGACTGCGCCTAACGAAGAAGAACGTTTGTGGGTCAAGAACATTTTCGGCGTAACGATGCCTGATGAGGACGATGTCAAGGATATTGAAGCTTCCGCACGCTACTATGAAGAAGAAAATGGCGATATTCACCTTCGGACAGATTTCCTCATTGATGAAGATGAAGGTCCGCAGACTGTCACGGTGGCATTTATTCTGGCACGCGGTATGCTGTTTTCCGTGCACGCTGAAGACCTGCCTGTATTTCGGCTTGTGCGCATGCGTGCGCGGTCAAGGCCGGGTTACATCACAGATTATAAGGACGTATTGCTTGATTTGTATGCGACAGATGCGGAATATTCAGCTGACGCGCTGGAAAGTGTTTACCGAAAGCTTGAAGAAGTCAGTATCAGCGTGTTGCAGGAAAATTTTACCGACAAGGATGCGGCAGTAGCCCTTTCTGCTATTGCCAAAGAAGAAGATCTCAATGGCCGTATCCGGCGCAACATGATGGATACAAGGCGGGCTACCAGTTTCCTGATGCGCGAGCGCCTGCTGGATTCGGAGCAGTTTGAGGAAGCGCGCCAGATTCTTCGGGATATTGAGTCACTGGATGGCCATACCTCTTTCCTCTTTGACAAGATCAATTTTCTGATGGATGCGACAGTCGGTTTTATCAACATCAATCAGAACAAGGTCATCAAGATTTTCTCCGTTGCCAGCGTCGCCTTCTTGCCTCCTACCCTCATCGCCAGTATTTATGGCATGAATTTCCAGGTTATGCCGGAGCTGTCATGGACGTTGGGTTATCCTTTTTCCTTATTGCTGATGTTGGGGAGTGCGCTTGCGCCTTTCTGGTACTTCCGCCGTCGGGGCTGGCTCAATTAAGGCGCATTGAAAGCCTGGTTTTTAGCCTGTTCTCCAGGTTAGCTGATATTCAGCGGCGGTGCTGTGCCGTTTCTGTCAATGGCTCGATATGACGGCTCTGGCGGACAGGCGCCTGCCGTCGTTCGTTCGGCAGAGAGGGGCTTGCGGTTTGCTGCTGTCGTTTCATGTGCGCTTTGCCGGCATAATCCTGTCCTAATGTTATCCTGACCAGATCCGCATCCATACCATTTGTGATCAGCCATTTTGCGACCAATGACGCCAGTCTGTCGAGCGCAATGCCGTGTGTTGTTCTGCCGGTGTCGTAAAGCCAGTCCGACAGGGCCATAAATCGGGAAAAAGGTTCATCAGCCAAAATGAAAGGAAGCGTTTTGGCAAAGCGTCCTGAATTGGCAATCAAATCCCAAAAGCGGGCAAAACGGACCAGCCGCTGCATCGTGAAAAAATCAATTAAAGTTGTTGCCATGATGGCATAAGGTGGCGTTGGATTGAAAACCAGGCCGAAAGTATCTGTGTGGCGGAGTATGGGCGTACCGCGAAGCCGCTTTAGAATGCCGACTTGTATTTCATGCGGTTTGAGTTTGACCAGCCGGTCAAATCCTTTTCCAAAGCTTTCGATGGTTTCACCGGGCAGTCCTATAATCAGGTCTGTATGCAAATGGGCCTGGCTATGGTTTTTCAGCCACTGGATGTTTTCTTTTGTCTTGTGATTGTCCTGTTTGCGGCTGATGAGTGCCTGCACATCCGGATTAAAGGTTTGGACTCCGATTTCCAGCTGGAGCGTGCCGGTCGGAAATGCCTGGATGGCTTCTTTCAATGTTTCCGGGAGATGATCCGGTACCACTTCGAAATGAACGAAAACCGGATCGGATGGCGCAGCATGGATCTTATCCAGAAAAAAATGGAGGATTTGCAGACACTTTTTTGTATTCAGGTTGAATGTGCGGTCGACAAATTTGAAGTTTCTGGCGCCTCTTGCGTATAGTTTTTCCATTTCAGCAAGGAAGCGATCCGTGTCAAATGCCCAGGCGGTCTTGTCAAGGGATGACAAACAGAATTCACAGCGAAAGGGACAGCCGCGGGAAGCTTCCACGTACAGGGTGCGGTTAGCAATATCTTCATCACTGTACAAGTGATAAGGCATCACGATGTCGTTTAAATCAAGGTGTTGCCCCTTGTGAAATTTTTCGGCGGGCCGTATCCCGTCCAGGATTTGCGAACAAAGATCAGGTAATGTGGCTTCACCCCAGCCGCTGATGACGTAATCTGCCATTTGAGCTATTGGCTGAGATGGGGTTTCATGCGAAATTTCCGGTCCGCCAAGGATGATAAGTGTCTTCGGGGAGATCGTCTTGAGTATGGAAACCAGTTTTGCGCTTTCTTCTGCATTCCAGATATAAACGCTCATGCAAATGATAGCCGGATTTAAGGCCAGGAGTTTTTCTGCGGCCGTACTGCTGTTAATGCCGATAACCAGTTCCAGAATGCGGGTTCGGTCTGCATGTTTGCCCATATTGGCATGCAGGTAACGCAAGCCAAGTGAGCTATGCGCATATCGGGCGTTCAGTGTCGTGAGCAGGATCGTCATAAGCGTGATACAGCGTGCTTCAACAGGTTATGGCAATGGGGAAATTCATAGGTCGGAACCTGTTAAAAAGTCGGCTTAAAGCATGATTTTGCAAAATTTTTAGTTATGAATTATTGGGAAAGCATAAAATTGACTTGAGTCAAGAATATATCAGAGTCTAAACAGATATGATAACGGTTGACTTTTTGCTGCGCAAACTGGAATACAGATATCTTTTATGCAGACAGGCTGTACATTGAAGTGTGCACCGAGTCCAGAATCTTCTATGAGTGCAGCAGACAACAATACTTTAAAAAGTAGATTGCCGAGGTTGGCCGGCGTCGCATTTTGAGTGTTTTTGAAGGTGCTGTTTCTGTTTTCTTTCCTTTCTGTTTGTCTGATGCGCATATTGTCATAGTTGTATGACATACGGGTGACGGGCGGCTGTGTGATTAATGTGATTGGAAGAGTGCGGGAAAAATTGGTTTTGACTGACAGGATCAACACAATAAAAATGAACATGCAGTAGCGGAGCAATACTGAAGAAGTGAAAAGCGGCACATACCAATAAATAGAAGAAAACACATTACATGGGTAGCAAAGCAGCATTATCAGGCGTAAGAGTATTAGACATGACGCACGTGCAGGCGGGTCCGACGTCATCGCAATTGCTGGCTTGGGTTGGGGCCGGCGTCAACAAAATTTAAACGCCAAAAGGACACATCACGCGTCAGCAGGTGCGTCCCGAAAAAGATAAAGACAGGCT
>Ga0082212_10000129_pt1 | contig 114195 bp, 90 predicted proteins | sample TergutNt197P3_FD_71548 | JGI IMG/M metagenome (GOLD analysis project Ga0082212, IMG submission 71548) | Neocapritermes taracua P3 segment gut microbial communities from Petit-Saut dam, French Guiana - Nt197 P3 | ecosystem: Host-associated > Arthropoda: Insects > Digestive system > Gut ...
ATTTACGTTTTTGTTGTTCACTTAACGGCGAGCCAAGCCCGCCTATGAACAACAAACGGCCATGATTTGCGGGCAAATCCTGGCATATAGCAGTTCAACTACAAAAAGTTGAACCGCTATAATCAACTGACCCAGAAACCTGAAATCGTTGCCTTTGTCAAGCGGATAACCATCTTCTGAAAGTTGCGCGGTGCCTATATTTTTGCCACCTTGGAATTGCGATAATGCAATAATACCAGCTCCAGCGGGTCAGTTTGGCTGATGCTATCCAAAGTCTGTGTCGGCGCTTTGGGAGTTGCACTCTGCTCTGGGTCGCAGGGGACTACTTCTATCTGCCGCAAATGCAATTTGAGCAAGGAATTGATGCGACTTCGTAGCACAGGCCACGTCTTTCTTGCGCTTTTTCTAAAGTCTTCTAAGACAGACGAGTTGTGACAGCCTACTAGCAGTAGCCCAAGTTTGATCGAAATCGGGTAACTAATTTGGCTGTTGCCATGCCCCACAAAATATGGCCAGCTAGTCTTCAGGCATTCCAGACTTTGCGCTTGTCGGGCATTCTCCCCAACAATGTGGCGCAGGGATATCAGACCAGCTGATTCTATATTATCTTCCTTCATATGCTCACATCTTCTTGATTATTCTCTCGAAACGGATGGCCTTGCGCCCACGTGTTTCCAGGAATACGCCGTGGAGCTGAAGGTCGTCTTCAGCAACTTTCCATTTCTCCGCCTTTACCTTTAGGAAGCGGCTAAGGCTGGATTCTGCGTCCATGCCTATCACGCCTTTGTATCCCCCAACCATCCCAATATCTGTGACAAATGCAGTGCCGTTGGGTAATATTTTTTCATCCAAGGTTGGAACGTGTGTATGAGTCCCAACTACTGCTGAGACTCTACCGTCCAGGTACCAGCCCATGGCCTGTTTTTCGCTGGTGGCCTCAGCATGCATGTCTACCAGAAAGACGTCGGCCCTTTCCTTGGCAAGCACTGCATCTGCAATGCGAAACGGGCAATCTGCCAGGCCCTGCATGCCGATTCTACCTATCAGATTAATTATCAGCACTTCTTCGTTTGTCGTTGTGTGGACTTTCAAGTATCCATTTCCCGGTGAGTCGGGAGGCCAGTTTGCGGGCCTGATGAGTCGCGGCTCTTGCTGGAAATATGTAGAAATGCCCTTGACCCCAAAGGCATGGTTGCCGGTTGTTATGGCGTCGATGCCAAGATTGTCCAGACAGTGCCTTGCAATGTTTTCATTTATTCCGTGGCCATGCGCGGCGTTTTCGCCATTAATGATAACAAAATCAACACTTAATTCTCTTCTAAGTTCTGGCAAGAATTTTTCCAGCAACTTCCGCCCTGGTTCGCCGACGACATCCCCTAAAAACAAAATCTTCATTTCTTAACACTATCAAAACCTTGTGGATAAGAAATAGCAAAGTCAACAAATTGTTTGTCACCTTGGGAACTGCTCTGCCATAGCCGGCACCATAACCATTGAGGCTTGCTGTGCCAAAAATGCCAGTGTCCTGATAGGCTCTATTTAGGGATGGTCAACAAATGAGTATTCTTGCGCGAACAGTACTGGTCTTGGCGATGGCGGCTCCAATATTTTGCCAGTCCCCCCCTCTGATGATGCCAGTTTCAGAAATCAGGATTGGCATGAAGGGCCATGGGCTGACTGTGTTCAAGGGCAACAAGATCGATCGTTTCGAATTTGAAGTGCTTGGCATCGAAAAAAGTTTTGCGCCTGGGAGGGACAGAATATTGATCAAGGCCAGCGGCGGCCCGCTTGCAGAATCTGGGATTTTGGCGGGAATGAGCGGCTCACCTTGCTATATAGACGGTAAACTGATCGGAGCGCTTTCGACGGGATTTAGGTGGGAAAAAGAGCCTATAGGCGGTATTACCCCTATCCATGAAATGCTTGATCAGTTGCTGGACGTGCCTGACTCTGTTTCGGCCAATACTCCGCTGATTCCCCCCAGGCTCAACCCCACTAGAGTTATCAGGTCGGCCCAGTTGGGAGAAATGATTCCGCTATCAGAAATTCTCGCCGCTCCCGATCAAACATTTGACGGCCAGATGTTGCCTATGGTACTACATGGTTCTCCGTTAGGGCCCGAAGCCAAGGCCTGCTGGGATGGCCTCGCGGTACAATTCTCGAGTTCAGGTTTTGGATCTGCAGATGTCAGCCAGGCAGAACCAAGCCCCCTAGAGCCCGGGGGCATGATAGCCATTCCATTGATTCAAGGCGATATGAACATTTCCGCATCTGGCACCATAACCTATGTGTCAGGCAGGAGAATACTGGCTTTCGGACACCAGCTTATGAGCCTGGGTTCTATTGACCTGCCGCTGTGGTCGGCCTCAGTCTCCACACACGTCGCCAGCTACGAGAGTAGCATGAAGCTGGCCCAGCCTGTGGCCCAAGTAGGGGCAGTGCGCCTGGACCGCCCGACAGGGGTGGCTGGGATTATAGGTGCTGAGCCGAAACTGATTCCGCTTCGTGTCGGCATCAACCTTGGCGGCAAAAGAAACATGAACTTCAGCTTTGAAGTAATAGATCATCCCATGCTAACTCCAACGGTTGTACTTACAGCCCTAACCCAAACAATACTGTCAAATGTGCGTCAGACCGGTATGCAGAGTCTCAGTCTTCAGGGCAATATCAAGCTAGCCAATCAGCAACCCATAACCGTTGAAAACATGTCTGCGGATATGGATTCTGCTCGCTTGCCGCATTATTTGGGTGGTATGCTCCTGGCTATCTACCTAAATCCCTTTGAGCGCCCTGTTGTCGAGGGCATATCGATTAACATCAAAGGTGAAGAAAGGCTCGACCTTACGGCCATTGCCGGAGTAAGGCCGCTGGTGGCGAGAGTTAAGCGCGGTCAGGCGTTGCCAATTCTTGTCACCTTGCAAAACTTTCAGGGTGTTAGGGAAACAACTACGCTGACGGTTCCAGTTCCCCTGTCCGCAAAACCTGGCAAGGCCATCCTTCAGGTTGGCGATGGACTGTCGATGCTGAGAGATGACCCAGACAGCGAAAAAATCCGCACTACCTCCCTCTCTGAAATGGTCTATTTGCTCAATGGAACCCTAAAGAACAATCACGCTTACGCCTTTTTGTCACAGGCACAGGATGGTGCGGGATTAAGGGGCAATCGAATTGAGGGCATTCCGCCATCCATAAGCAACCTTCTGTTGGCTGACGGTGACACTTCAGGCAACAGCAGGCTTCAGCGCCGCGTGATTGGCCGAGCTGTGTTGCCGCTGGAGAGGGAAGTGATGGGACTGGTAACCCTTGAAGTGGAAATTGAATAGCAGTCACCCATCAACCTTGTTTCAATAACTGATTTTTCAAACAGGCAAACTCAAATGACAATAAGACGCCTAATCGTTGCCGCCCTTTTCGGATCTACCTTTGCCTTGGCACAGCAAGCCACAGAAAGTTTTTCGTCATTCAACGATTGGCTTGGGGCCGACGTAAAAGGTGTGCGCATAAGCGCTGACGGCAGTTTGCGCTTAGCCCCGAACGCCAGAAGGACTGCCCAGCTTCCTGAAGGTGTCGTATGGTGTACCGTGCCAGATGGGCAAGGGGGCTTTTTTCTTTCCGCCGGTACCGAGGGAAGGATATTCCGTTATAACAATGGGCAAGCCAGGCCATTTATTCAATTGAAAGGTGGAATGATCTTTGCCATGACCCGCCTTGGTAGCGACCTGGTCGTTGCCACGAGTGCAGATGGAAAATTGCACCGCATTAACGCCAACGGTGAATCAAGGGCATTTGGAGAAGTTGACGCTCGGGTGATTTGGGCCCTGGCATCCAACGGAACTGACGTCCTCATAGCTGGTGGGGGGGAAAGGGGGGCTACCCTTTACCTAGCGAGGGAAAATAGTTCTGCCAGGAGGCTTGCATCCATACCTGAAGAAACTGCTTTTACGACAATCATTCAGGAGAGCCCTGGTGTCTGGATATTGGGCACGCATGGCCATGGACTTGTCACCAGGTTTGCCCAGGTTGGGGAGCAGATGGAAGTCCTAGCTGCAACCGGGTATGAAGAGGTGAGGGCCTTGTTGATGCACGATGGCCAGCTATTTGTAGGCGCTAACCAGGGGATTGCTGAAAAAATGAGCGGTGGCACATTAGAAAATCGTGAGAGCTACATAGCGACTAGGGACGAATCAGTCAGGTCTGCTGTCATAAAGCTGGATCGTGACCGCATCCCTCAAGTCCTTTGGACAAGCAACAAAAGTCAGGTTTTTTCAATGACCACATGGAGAGATCAATTATTGCTCGGCACAGGCAACCGTAGCAGGATTTTTTCTATTCCGCTCCTTGAGAGAGACAGAGAGGCAGATCCCTTTTCTGTGCTTCAAGACCTGGGGGCCGCGCAGGTAACGTCTCTCATGCAAACTGGCACAGACATTTTGGCGGTGGCTTCCAATCCAGCAGAAGTCCATATTTTGTCTGATATACAAGCCACCGAAGGAGTTTTGGACAGCCCGCCGCTCCGCGCCAACCCGATAGCCGATTGGGGCCGCATGTACCTTGATTCGGAAATTCCGCAGGGCACAAACGCAGAGATACAATTCCGCGTCGGGTCAACTGAAACGCCCGACAGCACTTGGGGGCCTTGGAGTCCGCCACTGCGATCAGGTGAACGTACCCAAATGAAGCCAACCCGTTTTGCCCAATTTAGAATCAAGCTCACTGCCAGTCGCGGAGGCGGCACGCCAATCATTGAAGGAATTACAGTTCACTACGCAAACCGAAACCTGCCGCCCGTTTGGGAAGGCATTGATGTGATGCCTCCAGGTATGGTTATCAGCCGCCAAGGCCCGCCGAGGGATCAAAATATTGAACGAATCCCCATGAAAATTCAACAACTGGTTCCAACTCTTGGCTCGATCGGGTCTGAAGAGCGGAGCTACAGAAAAGGTGCCCAGGCATTTGTATTCAGAGTGAGCGACCCAAATGGCGATGAGCTCAGCTTTAGCATAAAACTTTTGCCAGAAAGGGGATCAGCCATTGAACTGGAAAAGGCATGGCAGGATACTTTTTTCACTTTAGATACGCTACCCGTGCCTGATGGTCGCTACCGCCTCCAGGTAACTGCGACAGATGCGCCATCTCAGCCAATTAACGCCGCGTTGTCCAGAACTTGGCGCACTGCCCCTTTCACTATTGATCACACCCCGCCTCTGGTACCAGAACTGACGGCCACCATGGAAGGCGATAGCGTGCGCGTCAGGTTTGTTGCCAGGGACGAAAGCTCAATAATCAAAGATGCCGCAATTAGTGCGGACGGCGAAAGCTGGCTCTATGTCTTGCCCGAGGATGGAATCTTTGACCAAAAAGAAGAGGTGTTTAATGTCCTTGTGCCTAGAGAGCGAGTTCGAGGCGACAGGATTGTCGTAAAAGTTACCGACTTCTGTGGCAACGAGCAGTCGGTTTCAGTATTGATAGGCGAGGCGAGAAGGCGATGAATGGAATCGTTTCGGCGTAAGTCTAATTAATCAAGGTCAAGTAGGCCAGGCGGCGGATTCAAATCTATCCGGTGGTTTGGCAGATTTAGGGCAAACCAGGCCTTGATATAAGGAACGTTGCGTACGCCCTGGCGGCCTGGGCGCAGGTCTTTTAGGCGAACCATGTCATATCCCCCAGGGGAGGGCTCTAAACCTATCACTTCGCCAACAACCGCGTTGTCGACAAAAACTTTGCACCCAACCCAGTCATGCCTGAATGATTCGCCTTCCTCTAGCTCTGTCACGGCATTTGGAGTCCATAGAGCCCAACCCTTGCAGAGTTCTGCAGCGGTGCGGTCTGGTATTTGGTCAAATGCAATACAAGGCCTCCCCTTATGCCACCTGAAATTACGCACCGTTACGTGTTTATTGCCAGAAGAAGGCTCGCATACAGATAAATCTAAGTCTTGTGTGGCCAGCACCAATTCGCTGCATTCCCCAATACGTTCGGGCGAATCTGTCGTGGGGTACAACAAGAATTCGCCTTTCAGCCCCTGTACCTTGGCCAAGTACCCAAGAAGAAGCATCAGGTCTCCTGGCTGAAATTGTCTGCCTCGTCGCTATCGTCCTCGATAAGCTCCAAATTGACGTGCAGGCCCTGCTTGTCTCCTGCAGTCCTGCAAAGAGTGCGAAGGGATGAGATCATACGGCCATTTCTGCCAATAATCCTGCCCCGATCTTTCTGGCAAGCTCGCAAAAAAACATCCAGTTGCTTGCCTTTACTGTTGATTTCAACAGTCATTTCTTCGGGATGATCCAGTATCGGCGTTAAAACGTCTCTGAGAAAAGCCTCCAAGTCCATAACCATCTCCCAGGGCATCCAGGCATCAATTTGTCCGGGCACGCCCTTCAGGGCGAAGGTCCGCAACAATGTGCGCCAAACTCCTATTTTTTATCACATGATTTGGTGTTTTTTAAAGAGGTCTTTGACAGACTTGGAGGGTTGTGCACCTTTGCCTATCCATAATTTTGCCTTTTCAGCATCAATTCGGACTACTTCACCGGCAGAGGCAATTGGGTTGACAAATCCCAGAACTTCAAGGGCGCGTCCAGTTGGAATGCGGTCGTTTTCCGATACGACTATGTGGTAGAAGGGGCGCTTTTTTGCGCCGTTACGGGCGAGACGAATAGAAAGCATGTGACTCCTCGGTGTTGCAGGGATTGTTAAAAGGGGAAGGGACTTTGTCCGGCCATGGACTGCATCCGCTTCATAAAACCTGGGTTGTTAAATTGAGACATCATTTTTTTCATTTCTTGAAAACGCTTTAGTAACTGATTGATCTCTTGTACGGGGCGACCGCTACCAAGGGCGATGCGCCGTTTGCGCTTGGCATCAAGAATGTTGTGGTTTTGCCGCTCTCGGGCGGTCATTGAGTCCAGTATTGCCTCCATGTGTTTCATGCGCTTGTCGGTGACGACGCCTTCCAATTGGCTTTTGAACTGGCTGATGCCTGGAATCATCCCCAGCAGTTTGTTCATAGAGCCCAGCTTCTTGATTTGTTGGAAATGCGAACGCATGTCATCAAGAGAGAACTGGTTTTTTTCCAGATTACGAGCCATCCGCTCTGCTTCTTTTTCGTCGATATGATCCCTGGCATGTTCGATCAGGGTCAGGACATCCCCCATTCCCAAAATTCTTTGTGCCATGCGGTCAGGATGAAAGCGCTCAAAATCGTCGAGTTTTTCGCCGGTGCCAGCAAACTTGAGGGGCTGTCCAGTCACCTGCTTGACGCTAAAGGCCGCGCCGCCACGCGTGTCGCCATCAGTCTTAGTTAATATGACGCCTGTGATGCCTAATTTTTCGTGAAAGACTCCGGCAGAGCGGACAGCATCCTGGCCCGTCATTGCATCTGCAACAAACAGAATTTCCTGCGGCTGGCAATCAGATTTGATTTGGGCCAATTCTCCCATCAACATTTCGTCTAGATGCAGGCGGCCGGCAGTATCAAGAATTACAACGTCCCAGCCTTTATTTTTGGCTTCTTGTATCGCGGCCCTGCAAATCGCAACCGGGTCATTGTCGCTTGTTTTGAATGACTGTACGTCGGCCCCTTTTGCAACAATGTGGAGTTGTTCAATGGCTGCGGGACGGTATACGTCTGCTGGCACCAGCAATGGGCTGTGTCCATTTTTTTTTAGATATTTTGCAAGCTTGCCGCACGTTGTAGTCTTGCCGCTACCCTGAAGCCCAACCACCATTGCCACAGTTGGGGGATTGGGTGCGAAAAGCAGTGGCTTTTCAGAGACTTCTCCCCCCATGATATCAGTTAGCTCATGGTAGACGACATCTATGAACTGCTGGGCCGGGTTCAGCCCCTGTAGGACTGCCTTTCCCAGCGCCTTATCCTTTACTCGTTGAAGAAACGTGCGCGCCACTTGAACATGCACGTCTGCTTCCAGGAGGGCCATTCTTACTTCCCGCAGGGCATCTTCAATGTTCTTTTCTGTGAGTCTGGACTGCCCCCTTAGCGACTTCATCGCTTTAGTGAGCTTGTTTGTCAAGGTCTCAAACATGCACATCCAGCAAGTAAAAAATGTCACCCCATCACTTGAGATGAACCAATAATGCTATCATCGAACTGAATTAAACTCAAGGATAAAGTCAGGGATTGCATGCTGAGATTCTTGCGAAGCCGCTCGATTGCAGTTTTGCCTATCAAGCCTCCGTCCCAAGATTTTTTGCATACCTGCCATGCTTGAAATTCTGAATTCTGCCTTCGGGCCGGTTTTGCTCGCCCCAATCAGGCCGCATATCAATGATTAGTATACAGGCGAGGCCGACAAAACTTGTTTTCTCAAATTGAGTATGGGTATAGAATGTATGCTCATGGATATGCTCATGGATATGCTCATGGTATCATAGCGAGGGTTAATGGGAGACCAAGCCCATCAGTTCGAACAAAAGCTGAACGCGTCTCTTCAGAGGGCGAAGGATATTTGCGAGTCCCTGGGTAAAGCCCTGGCAGATCAGGCGAGTCTTTCGGGAGCTTATGGCAGTTTGCTTGCCCGTGCGCGAGAAGTCCGCGGCGAGCCAAATTCCAAAGACTTTATCAAGGCAGTTGCCTCAGCGAATTCTGAAGTTCGTCGCACATTTGCGTTCCGGGGCCCTAGGGATGGCATGGCCAAGACAATAATCAGGTACCTGCCACACTTTGGGCTTTCACAAGAGGACAGCCTGTTTTCGGCGCTAATATGCATGGTCGAGGATGCGGAAAACAGTAGCCCGCATCTGACTGAATCCAAGTTGCCCATGGAAGACATGCTGTTGGTAGTCCTGTTTGCCCTTCAAACCCACCCCGTCTTTAGCTATGAAGAATTTAAGACTCTGGAAGTGACATACTCATCTGCAAACCCTGAGAGTTCTGAGGGCAGGGAGCTTCAAAGGCGCTATGAGCAGGCCAGGGGACGCAGGTCTCAGCACATCAAAAAGCACTTGTTAAAGTACATGCCCGAAGAAATCAGGCAACGACACGATTTGTACCATGTTGCTCTTCAGGTTGCCCTTAACAGGGATGTGTTCGGTTCTCTCGAATCGATACGGGAAAGCGCATCAGACCACTTATTGAGCGTACTCACTCCAGAGGAAAAAATTGGTTTGCTCACAATAGTCGCAAGTTTTGGGCTTGGTTTGGCGTCCATCAATTTAGACCTTTTTGAGATTGTCTGCGAAAACGACCATGAGCTGGAATTCCGATTACAGGAGATATTCAAAAAGGATGTAACCGCAGGCTCAAACCTTCTTGGCGTCTTTGCTCTCGAAGGGATGCATAATTATCCATTCGATTTGAAGAAGATTGAGCCTACCTTGCCCCGCAGAATAAGTACTGCCGAGGCTCTTGAATATTTGAGACGCGGAGACATGGGGGATGAAGATAGCGGCCCTGAAAAAAAAGCCAGGACGTATTCAAATAATGAAATTGCTGATTGTGTCGCCCAGATGCAGGAGAGAGAAGTACTGCGCTTTTTGGAGTTTCTCAAATGGGAAATGGCCCGCAATTGGAAATCATTATTTGGAGAAAAGAAACGCGAAATATTATTTGCTGATGCTGGCCTCAAGGTGCGCAACATTGTTTTCTTGGTAACCTATGCCCTTTTTGAAGAAGAGCAAGTATTTGAAAATATTTATCAGTTTGTGCAAAAAAATCATCCATTGCTGGAAGAAAATCTGCCAAAGCTGTACCTATACGCAAACAGATATTACTTCCTTGACATCTTGGGACTCAATCCAGGGCTATTGTTCAACCGAACATGCCGTACTCATGTCGGCACGCTGATACAAGAAGTAAGTGATTTCCAAATCCGCAAATTGCTTCATATTGGCATGTCAATTTATATTAAAGTAACCGATGCCCTGTTCAGAAATATGCCCATCGCCTGGAATATGTTGCTGGGCCAATGTGAAGGCAATATCGACCAGGCTTTTCAGGAAGTAGGGCAGTTGCTGGATTCCGTTGATACATTATTGTCGATTCTTGAGACGGTGGCCCCGGATTTAAAAAACTGGACAGGCAGGCTTTTGGATGCGTTGCAGGGAAATGCGACTGAGTTGCCGGACATTTCAAGCTCTGTCTTGCCGACAAATCCATTGCGAATTACCACAAGGACAATAATTTCAAATTCACTTGAAACGGTAAACAGTTTTTGTGTACAGGCGCTCCAATTAAGGTCTAAGCTAGAAGAGGTCACTCCGCTAAATATTATCCAGGTACTAAAAATTGACAGAGCAAAATCTGACAAGTTGCGCACTTTGCTACATGCCAGTAATGAGGCACAAAAACAGAAAAAATAGGCATGAATTTTTGCAATTTTGCATTTTTCCAGACACTTGCCTAGAAAAAGATAAGGCCGATGATGACAGCTCATGAGGATCAGTTTGAGCAGAAGTTGGAAAACCAGGTAGACATAGCAAAAAAGCTATGCGACTCCTTTTCTGAAAAGCTTTCCTCGCCTGGCACCCTGCTGGACTCCTATACAAATTTGCTTGCTAGACTGAGGGAGATCGGCCTGTATGACCCACGAAAAGGGGAAGCAAACCCCAAGGAATTCATTCGACTGGCAGGTTCTGCGCCAATAGAGTCTCGACAAGCAATTGCTTGCAGAGGCCCTAGAGACGGTGTCGCAAAATCTTTGCTGAAATATTTACCCGCCTTGGGACTGAGCAGGGAAGAAAACCTATCGGCGGCCCTGCTTTGCATTCTGGAAGATTGCGAGCAAAGCTTTCCAAATCTGCCAAATGCCAAACTGCCGTCCGAAGATCAATTCCTGGTAATATTTGCTGCCCTCAAGGCCCATTCTGTCTTCAGCTTTGAAGAATTCAAAACCCAAGAAGTAGTGTATCAAACCGCAAACACAGATGATAAACGAGAGATGATGGAGATACAGCGCAGATTTGAACAAGTGCGCGGCAAAAAATCTCAGCACATCAGAAAACATGTCATTAACCGCATTCCGGACGAAATCAGGCAACAGCCTGAGTACTGCAAAACCCTTCTGAAGACCAGCATGGCAAGGGATACTTTCGGCACGCTTGAGGCACTCAAGGAATCAATTGACTCCGAAGAACTCAAGTCAACCACAGCCAATTTGTTACAATACATCTCCACCGAAGATAAGCTGGAGCTAGTCGAAATTGCCGCCGAACATGGCTTGGGCATGGCTTCGGCGTACCTTGGCCTCTTTCAAATTCCCGAGGAGCCAGAATGGAATCCAAAACTTCAGGCAATTCTTAAGAAAGATATAACGGCAGGCCACAGCCTATTCGGGGCTTACGCCCTTGAAGGCATGCACCACTATCCATTCGGGCTGGGGCGCATAGAAATAGTGTTGCCCAGAAGGATTACCAATGCTGAGGCACTCGAATACCTCAAGAAGGGCGAGCAAGAGGCCAGCAAGCCGCGGCAATTTTCAAGCAGTGAAATAGGCGATGCGGCAGCGATGCTTCAGGAAAGGGATGTCAAACGATTTCTTGAAAACTTGAAAGCCGAAGTCGGACGCAACTGGAAGGCCAGTGTGAAGGATCAGAAAAGGGACATTGTCTTTGGCGATATGGGACTCAAAGTCAGAGATATTCTATTTTTGCTCACATACAGCCTATTTCAGGAGGATGAAAAATTTGAAAAAATTTTCAAAATGGTTGAAAAGAGCCATCCAACTCTGGTCTCCAATTTCGCCAAAATTTATTTGTTGGCAAACCGATGCTATTTTTTAGACTTGTTGGGACTAAGTGTTGACTTTCTATTCGCCCGTACTAATAGACCCAGCGGGTCTTTAGGTACCCTCATTGAAGAAGCGAGCGACTACCAGGCGCGGAGTCTGTTGCATTCGGGCATGTCAATTTATTTAAGGGTTGGCAACGTCATTTTTAAAGACGTGCCGATTGCCTGGAATATGCTGATTGGTCAATGCGAAGGTAAAATAGACACAGCATTCCATGAAGTGGGCCAACTGTTTGATGCAATTGATACATTGCTGACGATTGTAGACCCCATCACCGAAGACTTGGCCACCTGGGTAGATACCGCGCTCCTGGATGCCCTCTCGCAAGATGCCCCTGACCTGCCGCTTGCGCCATCCGGCACACAAAAACAGGCTCAGTTGAGGATTACCACAAGAGCGATGATATCCAGAACCCGCGAAGCGGTGGGCCGATTCAGCATAGACGGACTATATGCGAGGGCCAGACGTGCAGGCGTGACACCGATAAACATCATTCAGACATTAAAAATGCCCCGCAGCAAGACGGACAAGCTTCAATTGCAACTATTTGGCGACCCAAAAAAAGATAGGCGAAAATAATCTAGCCTGCGCCAAACCAATGTTTCCCCTGTTACAGTAATGGTCTTAGGCAACGGTTTGATAGGCTCTGGTAGTGGCCTCTGCCGAACTCTGTTGCTGATCTGCGCCATATGCGCTTATTGCCTGCCTTCCCTGGGGGGAAAAGCCTTCCTGGTCATTTGGGGAGCTACTGGCCAACTCTGCTGCCGCGGTGGCTTCCATCCGCCTGGCATTAGCAGCAACAGACCTGTCCTGGGGGCTTGGCGATGCAGGGGCCAGGGCGGCAGCCACAATCCGCTGTGCTTTGGCAATGGTGGCCTCTGGGTCATTTGCTACGGGGCTTGCGTCAATGCTGACTTCTCCTCCAATGGCATACATATTTCCATCTGGCCCGCGCTGGGTGGTAAACTGCGCCCCCCCATTAACTATCCCAGCTCCTGCAGCAAGGTGGGCGGCCTCGTGGGCTCTCACTTCCCTGTCGGTCGCCTTGAGAGATTCAACCATCCGTTTTGCTTCGGGACTCAATTCCAGCGAGTCCTCATCGTTTTCGTTTGTTTTTTGTGCAGAATCGTTCCTGTCCTGGTATTCGAGCCCTGCTCTATCTGCTTTTTCTACGCCTTCGCCAACTGCCGGTCTGTCTGAATCTGCGCCGTCGAGATTCTGGACATCCGCACCATACATCCTCCTGGCATCGCGACTCAATTCAAAAGAGTCTTCTTTTTCCCCAGCGCCATCACTACGAACGAGACCATCCTGGGCTGTTCTGCCGGGCAACTGGCCACCAACATTGCGTTTAATTATAGATTTATCAACATTTGCATAATTAAAATTTGGATCAAAACTCCCCTGCCGGGCATGAGTGTCCGGATTGGGAGACGAAAAGTTGCCTAAAGTAATTTCCATACCTACATGCGTTATCGACAATTGCTCAAAACACATTAGTTAAAAAAATGTAATTATTTTGTCCACGATTTCCCTCCCTGCATATTGGTACCACGGTTCGATCGAAGGGTCGCAAGTCGGTATTATGCCAGTTTCGAGTTACAAGTTACGAGTTACGAGACCAAAACCAATGTACCATGCGGATCTGTGTATAGTATTGATTGCATCAGCAACTGGAAATGGTATTTGGTGACGCGAAAACGGCACTATTGTAAAGAGGCTCATCTGCGCTATGTTTATATATGCGTTGCCCTTACTGCGGACATTCTGAAGACAAGGTCGTCGATTCCCGTGAGGCCCGGGAAGGTGATACTATCCGCAGGCGGAGAGAGTGCCTGGAGTGCGGCAGGCGTTTTACGAGCTATGAGAGGGTGGAAGAAATCCCAATCCTTATTGTCAAAAAAGATGGGAGAAGGGAGCCTTTTGACAAAAATAAGCTACTCAGGGGCATGCTGGCCGCATCTCAAAAGCGCCCAATTTGTTTGACCCGATTGGAAGAATTGGCCGGTGACATTCACTCACAGATTGCCGAGCAACCAGATAGGGAGATCCGGAGCCTGACACTTGGCGAAATGGTAATGGATGGTCTAAAGACAATTGATTCAGTAGCTTATGTCAGATTTGCCTCGGTGTATCGTGAATTTAAAGACCTGTCAGAATTTGTAAAATCCTTAGAAACATTAGTGGGAACCGTAAAAAAAACAGGCCCCAGTGCTTTTGCTACTTCTGGCCAGGGCGATCAATCGGATGTGCAGGAACAGGCCAAGCCAAAAGGCCATTCTACAAATGTCCAGCCACAAATGCCCCTTTTCCCAGGGGAGGTCATTAGTAATTCCAAAAAGCGTAGGGCATAGTAGCGGCCTGCCTGTAATACCAGGTTTGCGTTTAATGGGGATTAAACGCGAAACGCCAAAGTTTTTTCAAACACGAGCAAAGCCCGTATTTTCAAAAACTTGCGGGCGGCGATTCTCGCCGCCTTTATACCAAGTTGCCCCCGACTGGGTGCAACTTGGTATAAATCCCTGATTTTGAGGGAAGTTAGCCAATTTTCGGCAATTTTGAACCGCTATTTGCCAAATCGCGATACTACAACATCTCCTGGCAACATGAGAGAATAGCTCTACTTATGACAACACTCGCTTTGAAATACCGCCCACGAGTACTCTCTGACCTTGTTGGGCAAGAAGCAAGCGTGAAGGCGCTTGCCAACGCGCTCATCAGGGCAAAGGCATCTGATGCTATTCACCATCAGGCCTTCCTGTTCGCTGGGGTGAGAGGAACCGGAAAGACGAGTACGGCTCGCATTTTGGCCAGGGCGCTAAATTGCGCCACGGGCCCTACTCCAACGCCATGCGGGGTCTGTGGCCCATGCATTGCTTCTGAGCAGCCTGACCGCAACATGGACATCGTCGAGATAGATGCAGCGAGTCGTGCCAGCGTCGAAGACGCCAGGGCTCTGAGAGAGCAAGTGCAGACTCTGCCGGCTTTTTGCCGTTATCGAGTCTATATCATCGACGAAGTCCACATGCTTTCGCGCCAGGCATTCGATGCATTGCTCAAAATACTTGAAGAGCCTCCTCCCCACGCAATCTTTGTGTTGGCAACGACAGAACTCCAGGATGTCCCGGACACAATCAAAAGTCGCGTGCAGATATTTCCATTTCGCCTCATCCCGGTCGGCCTAATTGAAGGCCGACTTCAGTCTGTCTGCGAATCAGAGGGAGTCACCGCCGAGCCCGGTAGCTTGCGCATAGTTGCAGAGGCAGGGCAGGGGTCAATGCGGGATGCCCTGACCACTTTGGACAGAGTGATTTCTGCCGGAAACGGTAGTGTGGTGGAGTCATTAGTCAGGGAGCAACTTGGAATTGTCCCTGCAGTAAGAGTTAAGGGTGTGCTGGAATCCTTGCTGGCAGGAGACTCTGCGGGCATTCTAGACCACTGCGAAGCCCTTGCTTCCATGGGGGCAGACTGGGCCAACTTTTGGAAAGAGCTGATGCTGGCTTTTATGGCTCATTTGGAAAACGGGACTCGCTCAGGCGCTCAACCACACGAAATCATGCGCCTTTCGCGCATGCTGAACCTTTTGTTGCAACGTGAGAGGGATTTAAAAGATACGAGCCTTCCCCAGATAGTTGTCGAATTGGCGCTCATCACTGCCTCTCAATTACCGCACTTGGTACCCCTAGATACCTTGGTTGCCAATGCAAATACAGGTCTCCCTGTCTCTGTCGATGGCCTTCCCGCTTCGCCAAGACATCAGCCCGTCATGGGACAATCTAGCAATTACAGCCGTCCCCAACAACAACGAGAGTACTCAAAGACCCAAGCCCTCCAGTCGACTCGATCTGCTCAATCTGCCCCGCCATTAAATACTGTGGATTCGAGGTATGCCCATACCTCCACACCTGTTACGGTTTCGGCTGAAAGCAAACCCCAGAAAAGCATGGAAGAATTGCTTCTGCAAGAGCCAAAACTTAAGCAGTTGATGGATGACACTTCGGCCGAAATTATTGAAATCCGCAGAGACTCAAATTGATATGGCACAGAGATGAATGGGCTCCTCATCCTTATTCCCACACCCTTGGGCAACCTTAAAGATATAACCCGCAGAGCCATCGAAGCTTTGGAAGCCTGTGATTTGGTAGCCTGTGAGGATACGAGGCGCACTGGTGCCTTGCTGAAACATTTGAATATCAGCAAGCCATTGCAACGCTTTGACGATCACTCCGGCCCTCGGGAGGCCGATATGTTGTCAGACGCTCTGTCATTGGGTAAAACCGTGGCTTATTGCTCAGATGCGGGCATGCCAGGAATCAATGACCCAGGGTTTGAATTGGCTCGTTTAGCCAGGGAGTCTGGCTCCAATGTGAGCGTTCTACCCGGCCCATCGATTGTCACACTTGCGGTAGCCGCATCTGGCCTGCCAACTCATTCCTTCAGCTTTTTGGGTTACTTGCCGCCAAAGGCATCCGCAAGGCAGTCATTCATTCACAGGCTGGCAGGCAGGGAGGAGACAACGATAATTCTTGAAAGTCCCTACAGAATCGAAGATGCGCTGAGAGATTTCTGCGAAGCAATGCCCGACAGAGAAATGGCCCTAGGCAGAGAATTAACCAAATTGCATGAAACATGGTACAGGGGGACCCCGCCTGATGTTTTGGCCCAGCTTGGCACTGAACGCAGGGGCGAATTGGTGCTAGCGGTTGCCGGAGCTGATGCTAAACGCACTGTCAAAAGCCCCGACATGGACATAACAACAGGCACCTTGCCAGAGTGGGCCAAAAAATTTCTGGATGCTGCCCGAGAGGGCGGCATGACCCTGCGGGATGCCGTCAAGCCCCTTGCGAGGCATCTGGGAAAAACGCCCGCCGAATTGTACAAGCTGGCAACGAATAGGGATTAGGGATCATTTTTTCTGTTCTTGACAAACCCTTGTCTATTCAGCCTGGATGTAGCCTAGTACCTAGTCACGCTTTAGATGCATGCTTAACGGCGGAGCAAGTCCGCCTTGCAAGCATCTAGCGGTCGTGATTTGCAAGCAAATCCCAACCTAGTGCAACGTAACATTTAAGTGTTACATTGCACTAGTATTTGAACTGGAGTTAGATTTTGCATGAGATGAAAGCCATGCCGCGCTACCTACCCAAAGGGCCGATATCGCAAGGCTGGGTATGCCCAAAGATAGAGACATTGCCTTGAGCATGGGCGTAATCCAAACGCCGATAAAGTCGCCAGTCCGATAGACGAAAGTATCTATAAAGCTCTTTGCTTTATATTTTGCATCTGGAGAAAGGGGTATGTACAGCATTTCCCGCACCGGGCGGTCGATGGCATAGTGGAGCCCCCGCCTCGTTACCTGGAAGACGGCAAAGGCGGCGAATCCGGGCCATAGCCACAGAGAGCCAAAGCCGAGAAGAGTTGCGAAGGGCAGGATCATCATGGAAACAGGAATGCCGATTCTGGCTACCAACCTGTGGGCCAAAAACAGTTGGGCGGCCAGGGTCAGCACGTTTGCCCAGATGTCAATCCTGGCAAAGGCAACCGTGCGTGCAGCATCGTCAGTGAATGCCTGCTCCACTATTCGTCCCTGAAGGACGTATAAAAAGGTTCCTGCTATTGCGTATAGCAGAATATACGTGGAAATTGACTGTAGCAAACGGGACTTGCCAATAAGCGACAGCCCTGCGGTCGCGCTCTGGCTCGGTTCGCCATATCCGCTCGAAATGCCAGCGCAATGAGTATTATGCCGAGTTGCAATCAAAAGATTACAACTCGGTATCATGGCGACGCGAAAGCGGCGCCCGCAAGTTTTTGATAATGCGGGCTTTGCTCGCGTTTTCAAAAACCTTTGCGTTTCGCGTTTAATCCCCATTAAACGCAACTTGGTATTATTCATGCAAATATTTATTTCATCACTTTTAGCAGATATTGTGCGACTGGCGTTGCCAATCCTGAACAGAGCAAACACGCAGAGAACGGCCAATTCCAACACAAAAGCCGAAGCGTAGAACAGCCATTGGGAGTAGCCTGAGCCAAGCCAGTCGCTGAATCTGCCAGTGAAGGATGCCCCTGCAATCGCGCCCAGAGTACCACCGATGGCAATTACGCCGAAAAGGCGCTTACCGTCGTCATTGTTGTACAGGTCAGACATGAAAGCCCAAAAAATAGATACCACAAACAGATTGAATACACTCAGCCAGACGTAAAAGGTGTAGCCGAGGGCCGCGCCGCCGTGCCCCGGCAGGCGGTGGTACAAAAGTCCAAAGCCCACCAGCATTAGGGCAAAGCACTGATATACGCCTGGAATAAATACCCGCCTTGGCCAACGGGCAACAAGAGAAGAATACAGCGGGTTAATTACAGCCATCGCGCCGAGCGTGCAGGACCAAATCAGCGGCAATTGATCCGCGCCCCTGGAAATTCCAAAAGTCTCGCGAAGTGGACGGAGGAGATAGTAGCTTGCCAACAAAAGGAAAAAGTAGCCTCCGGATAGTAATACCTTTCTGGCTTCGCCAGTGCGAACAGGCATTATGCGGGACAACCAAGTTGGCCGCGAGCATGATGTGTTTTTAGGGAGAGAAGCCATGGATAGAGCGAGGGGTCTAAAGCCTAGAAAAATGCCATTGATTCTAAATTCTAAGCCAAAAGCTACAAATTCAGCGATAGAATACCCCTAATACTAGGTTGCGTTTAATGGGAATTAAACGCGAAACGCTAAAGTTTTTTCAAACACGAGCAAAGCCCGTATTTTCAAAAGCCTCTCGGAATCCCTCGCTTTGCTCGGATGTCCGAGGCTTCCACGCCAACCGCTGGGAAAAATCTGGTATGACGCCCGCTATTCAGATTCTTTCCAGCTTCACCTTCGTTTTGCGGGCGGCGATTCTCGCCGCCTTTATACCAACTTGCCCCCAACTGGGTGCAACTTGGTATAATGAATTCAATCCCTTTTAATGGAGAACGCAATGGGAAAAACATCACGCATTATCCGTTGCACTGCTTCTATGGTTGCAGCGCTCCTTTTGATTTTTGCCCCTGCCGCCTGCAAAAAATCCAATACGGCCAAACAGCCGTTACGAATACTGATTTTAGGTGGGACAGGCTATTTGGGGCCGGCCACAATTGATGCGGCCCAAGCGAGGGGCCACAAAATTTCTATGTTCAATCGCGGCAGGACGCGGCCAGAGCTGTATCCAGAGGTAGAAAAGCTTCAGGGTGACCGTGACCCAGATAAGGACGAGGGGCTAAAGGCGCTGGAAAGTGGTGAATGGGATGTTGTCATCGACAATAGTGGTTATTTCCCACGCATGGTCAAAGCTTCAGCCGAATTATTGTCCACCCGTAGCAAGCACTATATATACATCAGTAGCATTAGCGCCTACAGTGAGCCAAACCCAGTCAACGGGGACGAAGGTGCTCCCCTTGCCACCATGGATGATCCGACCATTGAAGACATGGGTGCCAGTTATGAGAATTTTGGCCCCCTTAAAGCCCTTTGCGAACAGGCCGCCGAGGTTGCCATGCCGGGCAGGACTACGATCGTGCGACCTGGATATATTGTCGGGCCCGATGATCCATCAGGCCGTTTTACCTACTGGCCCGTAAAGTTTGATAAGAGCGGAGAAATTATTGTTCCTGGTGACCCCAATGACCCCGTTCAATTTGTTGATGTGCGCGACCTTGGAGCATGGCTCGTCAAGCTTGCGGAGGACGGCACAATGGGAGTTTTCCATGCAACCGGCCCGGCAACAGGGCTCAAGTGGGGCCAGTTAATCAATGAATGTGTCAAGGCATCCACGGCAGATCCAAAGCCCACACCGGTTTGGGCAGACAACACCGCCGAAAAATCTATCGGATTGGGCGTATATCCAATCTGGATTTCCCCCAGGGGCCACTATGAAGGTTTCCATACCTGGAACATTCAAAAAGCCGTGAAGGCTGGTCTCAAATTCCGCCCTGTGGCTGAAACCGTAAAAGATACGCTGGCATGGTATCGGGAGCAAGAAAAGGTTGAAGGCGGCAGGACGAGGCTGGCCGGCCCGACTGCCGAAATGGAAGCCGAGCTATTTGAGGCGGCAAAAGCAGAGAGGGAATAATATCAGTTCCTCGTTACAAGTTTCGGGACGAAAAGCCCTGCCCAGCGCGGATGTGCGTCTGACATTTTAATCAGCAATAGAAAATGGCATAAATGGAGAGGATTGGCCGATTTTCAGATAAGAGGACTAATTTCTATGGTCCAATTTGGAGTGCTAGGCCGAGTTTTGTAAACACAACCGGAGGAAAACAATGCTAATTGCCAATCTAAACGAAATACCAGGCAGGCCCCATCAGGTGCTTGGAATAGTAAAGGGTTCCATAGTCCAGTCCAAGCACATAGGCCGTGATATCATGGCCGGACTCAAGACAATCGTGGGCGGCGAAATTAGCGGGTATACAGAAATGCTGGTTGAGGCCAGACAGATAGCTACCGACCGCATGATCGGGGAGGCCAGGATGCTTAGGGCAGATGCTATTTTAGGCGTGCGCTTCGAATGTGCCTCAATAATGCAAAATGCCGCTGAGTTGCTGGCCTATGGGACTGCCGTTAAGTTTGAATAGGGCACAGCCAGCCAGAACGTGGGCACATGCCCGAATTTTATTTAGTTTCCAAAGCTAATTGCCACACAGCTACAAGTTCTTGCTTGGGGCGAGGGGGTGTCTCTTGAGCAAACTAAAAATATGTTCTGTAGCCGATTTACATGCTTCAGGCATTCCAGATGCTCATTTGACATCAAAGGTCTTGATGGTAAGGCCGGTGCGGTTTGGCTTCAACGAAGAAACAGCCGCAAATAACGCATTTCAGAAAAAAAGCGCAGGTAGCCAGGGTTCGGTGCAGGAAGCCGCCATAGGAGAATTTAACCGCTTTGTTGCCCTGCTGGAGTCGAGCGGGGTGGAAGTTGTCGTTGTCGAGGATACTCCAAGCCCCCACACGCCGGATTCTATTTTTCCAAACAACTGGTTTTCTACACATGCAACCGGGGAATTGGTCTTATATCCAATGTGTGCCCCAAACAGAAGAGCCGAAAGAAAAGAGGCCCCTTTAGCCGCAATTAAGTCTCTTGGGGCCAAAGGCCTAATGAAAATAGTTGATCTGACAGAATATGAAGCTGATGGTCGTTTTCTGGAGGGTACCGGAAGCATGGTTCTGGACAGGGTCAACAAGGTGGCCTTTGTCTGTAGATCCGCAAGAAGCGATGAGAGCGTTCTCGAACAATTTTGCGGCGAGCTTGGCTACAAATATTACTACTTTGATGCCTGCGACCGAAACGGATCCCCCATATATCACACAAACGTTGTGATGTGCGCAGGCGACAAATTTCTGGTAGCATGCCTCGACTCCATAAGCAACAAGGCCGAAAGGGCAACCTTTATTGATATAGCCAAAAAACTCGAAAAAGAAATCGTGGAAATATCGATCAGGCAAATGGAAAGCTTTGCTGGCAACATGTTGCAATTGAAAAATAAGGCAAAAAAAAATATTTTAGTAATGTCATCTGCCGCAAAAGAATCGCTAAATGGCGATCAAGTCAAGGCACTGAAAGCCCACTGCAAAATCGTCGCGCCAAAAATCGGCACCATTGAAACCAACGGCGGAGGCTCAGCCAGGTGCATGATAGCCGAGCTGTTTTTTTGAGGCAAATTTCTTTGGCATCGGCAGAATGGATATAATTGAACGTTGTCTTATGCCAAGTTGAGGTCATAAGGCCGCATTCTGTTATTTTTTCAGAGGCATCCTATGGGCGACCAGGCAAGGATAAAGTCATTCAGAGAAGGGGACGCTTTTGTGGGCCACCTATTGGCACAAGAAGCGGCTTTCAAGACGAGTGCGCGGGGGACAGACTATCTTGAGCTAACACTCTCGGATTCGAGCGGGCGGATAAAGGCATTCTTGTGGGATTTGAGGGCCATTGAAGGCGAAACAGAGTTAATCCAGCCCGATGCCTTCTTAAAAGTCAAAGGAGCCGTCGTAGTCTTCAATAGCCGCCTCCAGCTCAAACTGGATAAGGTTCGCCATGCCGCGGATGACGAAATATCTGACTTGTCCTGCTTCTTTCCAACTTCGGGAAGAGATATGGCAGAAATGATCGCCGAATTTGAAAATTATTTAGAAAGCATCCGAGACCCTTGGCTAAAGAAGATTGCCGTGGCCTTGCTTCGAGACGACAAAGGCAAGAGAGAAGCCTTTCTGAGGGCCCCAGCCGCCAAGAACCTGCATCATGTTTTCATCGGCGGCCTTTTGGAGCACACACTATCTGTTGCTTCAATGGCAGAAAAGGCATGTGGCCATTACCGTGAACTGAACAGGGATTTGGTCATTGTCGCAACCTTGTTGCATGACCTTGGCAAAATTGCCGAACTCAGCTATGACAGGTCTTTTGGCTATACGGACGAGGGCAACCTACTGGGTCACATTACACTAGAGGCGCTATGGGTGCAAAACGCCATCGCTGAGATCGATAGCTTTCCGGGCGAAATAAGGAATCAGTTGCTCCACATACTATTGAGCCATCATGGAAAAATGGAATTTGGGTCGCCAGTCCTGCCCAAGACACCAGAGGCCATCTTAGTTCACTATCTAGACGATCTTGACGGCAAACTTGATTCTGTCTTTGCCAATATAAAAGAAGATTCCAGCGCAGGCAACTGGACACAATACAACAAGTCCCTCGAGCGCATGTTGTACAAAACCCGCTGGCCCTCCGCCACAGGATTGGCAGTTGACTGATAACGGCGGTGGCCCATCTTTAGCCCTTTTGTACCAATTTGTACTGCTGATTTGAAAAATGCCTGGCGCACGTCTGCATACTGAAATTGCTTGGTGCATCACACAAAAAGAGCCCGGAACTCCAGGCTCTTTTGCAAAGCATCGGATATGGTACTAGAACCTCAGCCCCAAAACCAGTTGCACATCCCTTGCGCTCAGATAGTTGTTGACGCTGGTGGGTTTGCCGTAACTGCCACCAGGCAGGAATGTTGCGTTTGGCCGATTGTAATTATCAGTTTGATAGGAACCGCCGTTATTCCAAACAGCACTGCCAGTGGTATTCCAATTCACAAGCATCTGGTGATTGAATAGATTGGTGATATTGGCCTGGCCAAATAGCTTGGCCCCCTTCCAAATTGCGTGGTCATATCCAACCTGCAATGATACGTTGTAATAGCTGTTGAACCTCAAGGCACCTCTCTCGGTGAAATACCTTGTGTAGCTACTGCCAAAGATTCCACCACGGTAACCGCTCATTCGGGCGCTGGCGGTATTCGCGTATGGGGCACCGGATGTATAATGAGCGTAAACCCCAAGGTTCAGATTGCCGTTGCCAAAGACCTCTTTTCGATAATTGGCCCAAGTCCTCATCATGAGGGGCCTGTCATTGCCCAGATACCCATAAGGCGCAATCTGCTGTTCTGTGGGCTGGTAAGCGCCTACCAGAGCGCCGTCTGCGTTGAATACGGGATCGGTAGTGCCCAGCGGGCCCCACACGCGAAGTGGGCCGTCGGAACCTGTCTGGCCGCCTTCAAAATTGCCCTTGGTTTCGCTTATAGTTATGTTGCCGCCAAAGCTGAATTCCCGGGTGAGTTGCTTTTCAAACTGGAACTCTAGGCCCTTGTAGTCCCTCTTGAGGGCATCATCGTTGGTAATGTGATTAACAACCATGTCAAAATCATCAATTGGATTTGGCTGTTCATTTTTCCATGTTGCCACAAAGTTTTTCCACTTACGCTGAGAGTAGGACAGAGAATAGAAGCCAGCCTTGCCATCGCTGAATCGTACGGAAGCGGATATTTCATCCATCGTGGGGGGCTTCATGTTGGGGTCAATCAGGTTTGCATGTCTGTAAAGCTCTGGATTGTAAACAAAAAATGGGGTGTCTGAATAACTGGAGCGCAAATTCCCAGGGCCGCCTACGTAAAGATATGCGTATTCCGCAGGATTGCCCACGAGGGAGGCGCCATCAGTGGCACCTTGCATCACCTGGCCGGCATAGATGTTATAGCCAGCCTCAAAGACCCACCTGCCATCCCCGTGAAGGTCATAGATGCCTGTTATGCGCGGCGAAAAGGCACTTATGTCATAGTTATTGGCCTTAATGTCATTTTCAGACTTAAAAGAGTCGTAGCGCAGGCCGATATTGGCCGAGAACTTATCGTTAAACTTAATCTTATCGTTGATATAGTAAGAGATAATGGTATTCTTGTTAGTGGCCCCTTGGAAAGTGGGCCACCACCACAATTCGGCGTCTTCAAAATCTCTGTTGTCCAGGCCCCACCCAGCTGATGGGTCTTCATACGGGTCAACAATGAATCCACCAAACTCAACCAACATGTCGGTGGGGGTTTGGGCGTTGGCGGCACTACGGGAGGACTGGAACCAGTCCACGCCGACCTTTAAATCATGGGAGCCAAAGGGAGAGTCCACAAACCAGTTAGTGCTCAACGTGGCGTTTTTAACGGGCCTGTCATCTTCGTCAAAGCCAAACATGCCGTTGTCATAAAAATTCCCTGTAGTCCAGTCGACCATGGTTATAACGTCGGGGCCGCCCTGGCCTCCACCGCCCGGGCCGCCCAGGGTCTCGTATTTTTGGCTGTAGTTGGCTTTTAGCACTAAGCTGTCTGTGAGCGTGCCCACGTATCCAAGGCTGATATTGCCGTATTTATCGGGCTGAGCAGACATTGTTTCGGGGCTGGTGCCGCCGCCGCCCCAGAAGTACGTGTAGTCCACGCCAAAGCGATCCATCTTTGTGTCGTTGTACTGGCCAAATAATCGGTGGTACTGGTTCAAGTGCCAGTCAATCTTGAGGTCTATCCGCTCATCAGTTCGGTACCGAAGATACGGCTGCTGTCCGCCCAGTTCTTTTGGCGCAGTGCTGTATTCGACAGTCTTTGCAATTGGCGTGACGGTGCGGTAGCCAGCTGAGAAAAAGATGTGGTCTTTCCAGATAGGACCAGAAAGGTGGTATATCTGCAATGTAGAATGCTGGCTGTCTGCCGGTGCCGCCAACGGAGCCATGGCCTGCCAGTTGGGGTTGGTTATCTCATAGCGCGCCGTGCCCATAAATTCGTTAGTCCCTGACTTGGTGACTACGTTGACCATGCCGCCGGTAAAGCGGCCCATGTCTGCCGTGGCACCGCCCGTCACTACCTGGACTTCCTGAATCACCTCTTCGTTGAGGTACAGGATGCCGCCACCTGTAACAGGATCCAGCATGTCAGCACCGTCTATCAGCCACTGGGTGTGGTTGCTTTGGCCGCCGCGGATGGTACTGTTGACTACGCCCGGGGTAATCGATGCGAGGCTCGCAACACCCCTGCCGGTTATAGGTAGCGTGTCAAAGGATGCCGCCGTAGTATTTTTGCCAGAGGTCACCGTGGTTGGGTCAATGGCTGTCACTGAACCCGAAATTTCAACGGTTTCAGATGCCACGCCAACTTCCCTCAATGCAAAGTTAACGACATTTGTCTGCCCCAAGGCGACGCGTGTGTTGGATCTTTGGGAGATATAGCCTTGAGCGTTTACCGTGAGCGTGCCTGGGCCAACTATGAGCAGGGGCATGCGGAAACGGCCTTGAGCGTCTGTTGCGGTGGTACGCACGCCCTGACCCGTTTCAAAGCGCACAGCGGCCCCGACTACAGGCGCGCCATTGCGGCCAGTCACCCTGCCCTCAAGGTTGCCGGTCTGCACGCCCTGAGCGATCAGCGCGCCAGAACCGACCGCCAGCAGTGTAGCTATGCGGCCCAGATTTGAAAGATGTATCACATTTCCTCCTATGTGTGTCAGAGCCTCTATGGCCCTATATTTTTGAAAAACGTTTTTTATTTACTCTAAGATATGTAAACAAAATACTTACAAGAGATTACCATCTGTTGGAAAGATGGAGCAGAAAAAAAACCTGGGAACTAAGGCTACGCTTCCTTTCAAAATTTGTAAAGGCAACAAAAATGTAATCCCAAACCCTGAACGGTATAATTGCTAATTTGATTTAGGCACTGGCCCTATTTTCTCTCAATTTTGATGGAATACGGGTTTTCCGAAAGCCCCGAAAGAAAGAAGTAGAGTTCACAGGGCTCCTTCGTCGTATTTTTGAGGCTGATAGTAGGTTTTTTCGTTGCCATCTGAACATCCATGTCCCGTTTAATCCTCGAATACAGCGGGTGGCTCTTATCTCTGGGCAAAAGCCAGTTGAGAAAGTAGCTTCTCGGGGGCATGGCTTTAAAGGAGAGCTTAATATTTTCGCCGGGCTTGAGGTTTACCGTGAATAAGCGCAATCCTTGGGCACGAGGATCTACAGAATCATTTCTGCCAATAACTGAGTAAGTTTTATCCTCAGGCATCGTTTTTTCCTCAATCAGCACAACATCATCAGGCACGAAGATGGATTCGTGAGCGCCCTTGCTGAAGTCAAGTTTGCTGGGTTGATTGTTTGTCTGCCCAAAACTAAGCGAGGCACCTGACAAAACAAGAAATGACAAGGCAAATATGCCAAAGCTATTCACAGTTGTCTCCTCAAAGAGGTCAATCAAAAAATTGGGGACGCATAGCGCCCCCGAGTACGCCAGCAATGGTAATGGCTAGTAAGCCATAGGGAAGTGGTACTTCAGCGTCAATCCTATCCAGGCTGGGAAGACGCGATTATAGCCATTCACCTTAAACGGAGATATCAAGTCATTCGTATTTGGAGCTGACTGTGAATTGTTTTTCCAGGTATAGAGGTTATATTCAAGAGCAACGCTAAAATCCTTCCAAACATTGTAGTTTACGCCTGCCCTCAGACCCAGCTTTTGCTGACCCTCTGGGTGAGGGCCAGGCGGCAATGGGGCACCGTTATAGGTAAAATATTGTGGAAAATTGCTTGCTCTAAGACGGGCCAGATAGTCACTTTCTGTATCGCGGCGCCCATCCCACCACATAAAGCCAGCACCCAAATATGGCCTAAGGCCTTCAACAGGAGTCTGGAAGGTGAATTCGGCCCCAACTCCCCAGGACATCAAATTTTGCTGTAATTCAAGCGTCTCGATATAGTCTCCGCTCCAACGAGTGTAGCGGCCAAAGACTCGAATCCCCACAAAGTCTTCGGGCTTTGTAAAGTCATAGCCCAACTCAAAGCCATGGCCGCCCGTCTTGCCGCCCTGATAGTCTCTCAGGTCGGTCTGAGAGAAGCCCATAGTAACGCCAACATAAAGCGGCTTTTCACTATCCTGGGCTACCAAACCAAGTGAAGTAGCTCCCAGGATGCAAAGTGTGCATAGTTTTTTAATCATAAAAATTCCTCCTGTTCGCTAGAATTTAAGCCCAAGGCTGGTTTCATAGGTTCTGTTTCCGTTTCGTTGGTTTATCAAACCAAACCTGTCGAAGTTGTTTACCTGGAATCCTTCGTCATAGTTCCATGGCAGCGTGCCACCGCCATAACCCATAATTAAAGACGTAGCAGCATCAGCGGCATCAACGCTATGGAAGGGATAGACTGTATTAAACATGTCATATACCTTAAACTCGCCAAAGAACTGCAACTTCCCTTTGATGGGCACAGCGAAACTCCACTGGAGGTCAACCATGAAGTTGTCATTATCAGTCCATTTTCCTCGGCCGTTAAAATACCTGTTGTACGCAGTCGGTATGTTGGTTCTGAGTATAGTGCCAAGGTGGGTAGGATTGAAATATGCATCATAAGCCGGATTAGACGCATTTAGCGATTGGGAGGCACGACGGTCAATGGGGGCACCGGTCTGATAATTGCCGAGGATGGCGAAAGTATTGCGGATACCGCCCCTCTGGCCTACATTCCAAGTTATCCAGGCATTGATTACGTTGTGCTGGCTGTACCTCAGTTCACCCTTCGGGTTCCACCATTCTTCGGGGACGCCTACGGCCGCATAGAGGTCTGGCCATCTGGAACTGGTATAGTAAGAGTTATTCCCTTCGCGCCAGGGTTCTACACCCACAGTACGCGCCACTGTCCAGTTGCCCTGAAAGTGCAGACTCTGGTTAGCTGACCTATAGAGAGGATAGCTCCACTCCATTTCCAGGCCAGTGTATTCCCTGCCGCCCTTGGGGTCATTTTTCAGTATTTGCATGTACCCGCCGTATGTCTCCATAACTGGGTTCGTAATAACCGGGTTGGGAGTCCCAAACCTCTGCAAAATGTCCTGGTAATCGCGATAAACTGCCGTAATTCTGAATGTTCCGCCGGTTTCAAAACCCCGACGATAGCTGAGGGCGTATTCAACGGCATTTGTAGGCTTCAAGCCAGGATCCATCCAATACTGTACGTGACTATCGGTCATTGAGTATAAGAAGCCATAGTTGGAGGGCTTGATGATTTCTGATAAAGGAACCCATTCAGGATTTTCCGGCGTACCTGTGCCCTTGTCCCAGAAGTATCGGTAAACCTGGTTGCCATTATATTTACCAAAGAGGTTGGTCAGGACGCCACCGTTAATAGTTCCCCTAAAGTGGGCATAGGAAAGGGAGAAGAGATGCTGATTGTCGCCCAGAAGATCATATTTGACCTCAAGCCTGGGCGAGATGGCATTGGAATCCATGTAACGACCGCTGACAGCGTCTGCAGTCCACTTATCCCACCTTATGCCAGCCATGACGCTCCATTTATCGTTGATTGCCCAGAGGTCATTTACATAAATGCTGGTTGTAATATATTCGTTTGTGTCCCCGCCGGAGCCAGACCAATTGGTCGTATTGTATTCGGGGATGTATTGGCTGGCATTCCTTAAAGCTTCATAGGTGAAACCTCCCCCATCGGGGATAACCCCAGTCCCAGTCTGGGCAAGTGAACCAACATAATTATAGACAGCGTACAGTCCATCCAGCCTGCGGGCAGGGGAGCGGAATATCTGGTTGTTTGGTCCGTACTGGACGGAGTTGAGGGTTCTCTCAGCCAGTCTTTCAAAGCCGACGTCAAAGTTGTGAATGCCAGTGTACCAATTAAAATTGGCACCCCAGGTCTCCGAGTTTCTGACTTCGCGGGGTCCCATGCCTGTCTGGCCGTTGGATGTCAAGGTGCCTGCAGAATATAAATTGCCTTGGGCAATGAGAGAAGTAGCCGCCTCATTGTTATACCATTGGTTAATAATGATGGGATCGCCCGGGCCGCTGGAAAAGGCGATTTCATTAATTCTTTCGCCCCACCTGGCTTCTAATATGCCACTGCTTCCAATGACTCCCCTGTATTCTACAGAGTTGAAGTTTCGGTCAGATGTTTGCCAGTCATCAAAATCCGTCCCACCAGAGGCCTGAAAGTATGGCCCAAAGGGGTTGCGGGAAACCTGGACAGAGAGCTGGTGAGATTGGTTGATCATCCAAAACAGCTTGTACTGGTATATCTCAGAAGGCCGCCCACCATAAGAGGTAATAGACCTATTCGGATCAGAACCCCAGAGATAGCCCAGATTGCCGTCTTCCACTCCCGGGAAGTTAGGTATGAATCGGTAATTCTGAAGCGAATAGTTTGTATAAGTACGGCTTGAATTAGAGGCAGGGGTCAAAACCGTGCCGAAGGAAAATGTCAAATGGTCAGGGATAATGGGGCCAAATACTGAAATTTCATAAGTCTTGCCGATAGTATCCAGGGCAAGAGTGGGGGGGTTAGAAATTCTTCTGCCCAATCTGTCCCATAGGCCCTTATTGGACTGAGCATTCCACCAACTATGAGTGAGGTTGGCCCTGACGGTGCCTTCAAAATAGTTTTTGCCAGTCTTGGTGGTAATGGATACAAGGCCGCCCGAGTTATTGCCATGCCTGGCGTTGAGGGCGGACTGGACAACGGAGACATCTTCGATCATGTCATTAAGGACAGCCTCGTAATTTCTGCCTTGACGCACCGTCGGGTCTTTTAGGCTGATGCCATTTACCAAAAAGGCCGTTTCACCTGTCAGACCGCCGCGCACTACCGGATAATCAGTGGCACCTCCCACGCCTGGGGCCAAAGAGATTGCGCCGTAGGCATTCGATGATACAGGCAGGGCGCTCAATTCATCCAGATTAAAGGTTGTTGCGGTCTTGGTCTGGGTCTTATCGACTGAGGCAGGCGTACCGACAATTTCTACTTCCGCCTGGGCTACTGCCGTGGCCTTGAGGGCAAAGTCCTGGCGGATGATGCCGCCCCCAACAATCCTGACGGTAGCTCTGGAGCCAATAAAGCCCGGTTTGCTTACGGTAACTGTATAAACGCCGGGAAGCAACATGACGATGCGGTAATTGCCCTGGGCATCTACAGATACAGGACGGGATCCCAACAATGCATCACCCGCAATAACCAATGTTGCATTTGCTGCAGGTGCGCCGTTTGGTTCCCTGATAGTCCCAACGATAGTTCCCACGCTTTCCTGGGCAGTCAGGCTGAAGCTGGTAGCCACAATCGTAGCAGCCAGAAAAGTCAGTCTTTTTGTGTCTAGCATTATATTCCTCCAAAAAAATTCATGCCAATAACGTCGTCGCGACTAAAAACGCAAGCCGATGCTGAAGTCCAATGTCACCTTGCTGTCCGTGCCCTTTGTTGTGTGGGGCGTTTGTCCGGTATATACAAATGGTTGATATTCGACAGTGGAATAGGTCACCCAACCGAGGTTTACTTCAGTAAAGAAATGTTTATCCATGCGCCATTGAGCGCCTACAAAGGCGCCTGGGCTTAAGGAATTGGCTGCGGGGGTATGGTTGAGGCCCTCACGGTGAAGCAAGACAGGCGTTCCAGCGTCTGCGGCAGGCACCGTCGGTATGCGGTCATATACCCTCAAGTCGCCGAGGATTTCCTGCTGGTAGATCATATGGGCAAGCGTTACGGCGCCATGAACATAAAAATTTGTATCGGGAAAGTTATAGCGGTAGCCAGCACTGATGCCCCAGCCTTCCAAGACATCGTGTCTCATATCAACCGAACCGCGGGTGACACTAGCAGGATCCACGTTAAATATATGGCCAGTGCCATTAGGTGTATAGCCGGTGCCAGTCCAGAAATTCAAATCCCCATAGCCGGCAGGTTTATTGGGAAGCCGCGTCCTGTCTATCCAGTCGGCTTTCCAGTACCTATAGCCCAACTCGGCAAACAGTTCAGCTTTAGGCCCGAGCCACGGAAGCTTTATGTCGCCGGTGACGGCAAAAGCAAGCGCACCGCGCGAATTTTGGGCATCGATGCCACCGGCCAGCGCCATGCCGCCGCCAAACTTGATGCCATAAGACAGTTCCTGGGCATCTGCCTGAGGTGATGCCCCCAAAACCACCAGCGCTGCCAAGGGTAGAACAAATAACGATCTCATCGTGAGATACCTCCTATCGACAGAAATGCCTGTCCAAAAACGTGATAAAAGAGAATAGGTTGCGGATATATACAATCCAGAGTGTTTGCAAAAGGCGAAAAACGATAAAGATGTTCCATCCGTGCGAGAGATGGAACACGATATGGGGTTGGAAAGTTACAATAAATGTTTGATATGAGTATAAAACTGATGGAATTTTTTCAAATTTGGCAATAGTCTGGTACACTCAATTTTTATCACTTGTCATTGACTAGATTTTTAAACGTTAACTTTATTTGTCTATGGTACATAATGAGACAAAGTAAAATTTTATTTTTAAAAAATGTGCGACTTAATATTAAGGATAACACAAATTTTCAAGAGATTATTTCTCCAGGCTTGCAATTGATATACAATAGGCCAATAATCGACACATCTGGCATGTGGTCTGTATGCTGGGTTAACCCCATAACTAGAAAAGAGATAACTGAGAATATTGGGTTTGCCGATGACTTCCGAGAAGCAGACGGAAAAACCGTCCTTACATATGTCCAAGCCAAAAACATGGCGGCTGAATGGCTTGAACAACAAATCAAACAAATCTTTAATATTGAGGAGGATGACAGTGGCCAAAATAGCTCATTTACCGTAGCCGATGCGTTGCATGCTTACTTCAAAGGCGGCGAAAGGCGGGGCATGAAAGGGGTAGTACGGGACAGAATGAGCGCTGATGCCTGGATAGTTCCTCGCCTTGGCATACTGAAAGTTTCAAGCCTGACGCGAAGCCAGATAGAAGGTTGGCTAGATGACATCGCTACAACCCCCAGGCGCGTTAGGACAAGGGCCGGAGACAGATCAGCGTTTGCCTCACCGCCTGCAACAGACGATGAAAAGCGGGCCCGAAAAGATTCAGCAAATAGAGTATTGACCATTTTAAAGGCGGCCCTTAATTTTGCCGTCGAGCGTGGCTTAGTCGACGCATCAGATTTGGCATGGCAAAAAGTCAGGCCATTCAAGGGCACTTCAAAGGCGAGGGGCAGGTATTTAAGCCCTGCTGAGCAAGTAAAGCTCATTGAGGCCTGCCCGCCCGATTTTAGAAACCTAGTGAGGGGCGCACTGCTTACCGGGTGCAGGTACAGCGAACTTGCAAGGCTTCAGTGCAAGGACTATGCTTCGAGTGATGAAATCCCAACCATTTTCATTGCCCAATCGAAGAGCGGCAAACCCCGCCATATAGTCCTGACCGTCGAAGGGGCAACCCTGTTTAGCGAACTGACGGCAAATGCTTCGTCTTCAACTGACTTGATATTTGCCAATGCTATCAAACGAAGGAAGCGTACCGGTTCCGACAGTCACGGTTGGTTGGAGAGTGACCAGAAACGATACATTAAAATGGCCTGCATTGCGGCGGGACTCGAGCCTATTTCCTTCCACGAATTAAGACACACTTATGCAACGATGCTGGTAAACAACAGGTGTCCCCTGCCAGTTGTGGCTCAGCAATTAGGTCATTCTGACTCGAGAATGGTAGAAAAGCACTACGGGCATTTATTCCCGTCCTACGTGTCAGAGATGGTAAGATCGGCCATGCCGGTGTTAGGCATAGTCGAACCCGCAAAACCTACAAAAGTTAGTGGCACCACATGCGAGGATGCCTAGACAGGCAAGCAATATCAGCGTGGCTGTGGTGAAATTAGCACAAAGGTTAGGCAAAGATGGTTGTAAGTGGAACGACTGGAAGTATTAGTGATCAATATAGGCCCTACATTGCAACATGCTGAAAAAAAATAGCTTGTGCATATTTTTGGAAAAGTTCCTTGATTTTGTTGAAAATTTTGTGTAAAATTTTCGGCTTGGGATGTCACCTCCGCCCTGTTTCATCCCGAACTTACTTGTTTGGCAACACTTAGGAGGCTTTATACTCGATCGCCTGCAGTCAGCAACTTCGTTTCGTTCCATCTCTCGCACGGATGGAACATCTTTCGTTTTCGCTTTTACAAACTTTGAAGTGGGCTTTGTCCACTTTCTTTTCAATACAGGAGAACATGCATGAAAAGCTTTATGAGGACGTACAGCTTGGCAATGCTGGCTGTAACGCTAGGGGCGCCGGCCTTTGCTCAGGATACCGGCTTTGATGTCCAGTTTAAAGGCAGATTCGGTTACGGGATAGAAGCCAAGGACAACCTCACACATAGGTTGATCGGCATGGGCATCGAGGTTGGCTACACAGCGTCTGTTGGTCGCTTTGGCGCCGAGTTGGGCTTTCAGTACAAACCAGGCGACAGATACGGCTATGACTGGCGCAGTGCTCCAAGTGCGCCAGGCACAGAGTTTAATGTCAATTCCGGCGACGTCAGGCGCAATCAGTTGAAGGGTGCTACAGTCCGCTTCTCATACGAATATGACCTGGGCAATGACTGGACGCTGAGGGGTGGCGTACAGATGTTCGGTGCCGAGTTCCGGGAAGAGGTTATGGGAGCCGTCAGGTACAACGACCCAACAGGGGAGACAACTCAAACGGTGACCGACGTGTATTCCGGAGTGCATACGGAAAGCGATATCGCCATTAGTCCCTATGTTGGGTTCGGGCGGAAACTGGGACCGAATTCTGGTTTGGAGTTCAACATCATAGCCCATAGCTACAAGCCGATGGAATATGTCCACACTTCGGGCTACGGGTCTATTTGGTCTGGCGGCGGTGGCACAAACAATCCTGGCTTCAACAATGACCGAGACTATATTGACAGCAAGGGTAATTCCATGGTGCCGCATATAGAAATCGCCTATGTCTTCCGCTTTTAGTCCAAGAAGCCCATTTATAGGAGAATTTGCATGATTATTAGGAGTTTACGCAAACCATCGGCCTTGGTGTTCATTCTGGCCGCAGGAGTTGGGCTATCCGCCCAAGAGCAGGGAACACTCAGGGGCACCATATTGGATACATCCGGAAGGCCCGTCCCTGATGTCAGGGTGGCAATCAGTTCACCCAACATGCTACAAACAAGGACAGTTTCTACCAACGCCCGCGGCGAGTTTGTCGCACCCCTGTTGCCCACGGGGACATATACCATTTCCATCAGCAAGTCTGGCTACATTGGCCGCAGGGCAGACAACATCCGCATCGGCATTGGTTCTTCAGTGAGTCAGAATTTCACACTGGCCCAGGTGTCAGAAGCCTCTGCAACCGTTGATATCGCTGGCGAGGCGACAGGCATGGTCGATAAAACAGAGACAAGGATGGGCACAAGCTATTCGCATGAGTTGATTAATCAGCTTCCTGTCGATAGGCGCTTTGCAGGCGCGGCCAATTTGGCGCCAGGTGTCGTGTCTGGTTCCAGCGGCCTGTCAATTCGCGGTGGATCAGCTGCCAACACCATGTATCGCGTGGACGGTTCAGATGTCAAAGATGAATATCAGAATTCCCAGATTGGCTATGGCATCACTCCAGACAACGTCGAAGATGTCCAGGTTGTGCTTTCAGAGCTACATGCCCGCTTCGGCCGTAGCCTTGGCGGTGCTATCAACGTTGTCACAAAGTCTGGTAGCAACGTCTTTTCAGGTTCGCTGAGGTCAAACTTTGACAGAAATGTCTGGGATGGAGCCAACCGCCCCTATTGGGATTGGTACTCCGTCCAATACAGTGATGAGGAAATGTACGGCGACAATTTGTCAAGGTCGTGGGAAGCCACGTTAAATGGGCCAATCTGGAAAGATCACATCTGGTTTGCCTTTTCGACTATTCAGACTCCATCTGACACATATATGCAGAGCATAAGCCGCGCCTACGGTACTAATCCGCTTTCAACCTCCGACATTTGGGGGCCAGTCCAAGCCAGTACCGACCCTGATGACCCCGTCAACTCTGTCATGAACGCAGGGCCCGCCGGTTATATGTGGTCTAGGATGGACGAGCAGAAGAACTATCTGCAGACCCGGAAACTCGGCCGCTATGACATAAAAATAACTGGGGCCCTGTCCCAAAACCACACTGTCGACTTTTCATATTCAAACGAATGGGACGACTTGAATGGGAGAAACAAGTTCGGCGACGGTACTGTTAACCTTTCAAGATTGGCGGCCCTTGGCGACCAGTCCTCTGTAAGGCAAATTTACAGGTGGGGCTATCGAGGAGTCCTTACTAGTAGCTTGTTTTTGGAGGCACAGTACAATAAGACCGACAACACGATTCAGTGGCCCGAGGGAGATATGAGCTATGGCGGAACCAATGAGTACTTCCGCTTTTACGTGGGGCGGCACTTTACCAATGGCCCATACGATTTTGGCGGCGGCATCGCGTTTCCTTTCGGCAACGGGTCTGGCGCGCCTGGCAATTTAGAAGAGCGCTCTAACCGCAGTGGCAACGTCAACCTCAAGTGGATTACAGATATTGGCCGTACAAGCAATGAATTTGATTTTGGCATAGACCACTTTGAAGGTATTTTGAGGCGCGACACTCAGGCCGGAGGCCAAAATTTCAGGATATACGCTGGTAGCCTGTATGAAAACCTGACCGGCATGACTGGTTCTTCTCAGGACGACTGGCGCATAGGCACGGTTAACTACGTAGGGCCGAACATCAATGGCCAGACTTCCGACGGCATTGCTGGGCCGGCACTGACTAGGCGTAACTTTCTGAACATGGACGGGCAGAACAGGAACCCGGGCTATGCATACTACATCAATGACAAAATCACTGTTAATCAGCATTTTAACTTCATGTTGGGCCTGCGCCTCCAGACCAGCAAGGTCAATGACACCGATGGCACCAATCTTGCCAGTACATCATTCCTTAGCCCCAGATTCCAGGCCAAGTATGACGTAAAAGGGGACAATGCCCACGTCCTTGGGCTTACTGCCGCACGCTACGCTGGTGACTTCCAGACCCAATTTACAGATTCATTTGTCCGCTGGGGTAGCGCGGTTTATGCCTCATGGGGGTGGAGCGCAAACCCATACGAAGCTTACGATCTGAACGACCCAACGGGACAGGCTGGCGTCAGATTTGTCAAGTACGAAGATTTCTACAACATGGATAACTTCCAGAGAATCATTGACTTTGGTGACGTTTCTAAGAATATCAAACTAGATCCAGACCTGGGCATTCCGTACTTGGACGAATTTACACTCTCCTATCAACGTCAGTGGACTAACGGTGCCAGCTTTTCGATCACCTACGTCAACCGTACTTGGTACGATACTTGGGCCAGGGAACAGGTGTACCGCCCCGAAAACCTTGTAACGCTGACAGACCCCACAGGCAAGGGGTTACCAGATCAGTATGCCATCTTTACCCGTGTGTTTAATTCATCTGACTTAGTCCGTGACTTCCAGAGCCTGGAAATAGACTTTTCGGCAAGGCCCAGCTCTCGTGTCCTCATCGGCGGCAACTGGACTATTTCCCGTCTCACTGGCAATGACAACGGGGGAGACGGCGGCGGCAACTGGACTGACACCAGCAACACCCAGTACTACCTCCAGTACCCTCACCTTGCCGAGCGCGGCATTACCCGCGATGACATTGCCCCATATGGGCCCCTTGCCAGCAATCAGCCCCAGCGCGGGCGTTTTTGGGCTCAGTATTCGTTGCCGGTTGGCCAAGGGAGTATCGCATTTTCGGGCGTGCTGAATTACAACGCTGCATTCTCCCGCGACGTAACATGGTGGGCTCCAATAGATCCTGCCGTGCCGACTTTTATGCGGCCGGATGGCGCGCAGATGGGCTCTGGCCGGCCGGTGTCTTATCAGAGATATGCCAATCAAAGCCGAGGCTGGTTGCACAACAACGACACTTACTCCACCAATTTTACCATCAGCTTCAACATACCGCTTGGAATCCCCGGTTGGGGTAGCCGCGTGCAGGCTACAGGCGAAGTTAACGTCTATAATGTGTTTAACTTTACTGGCGGTGGAACTGCCACAAGCAATAACACCGTTGGTAGTGCATATCTGAGCTTTAGCGGGGCTTCCACAGGATCTCCAAATAGGGCATGGTATCCATCCAATACTGCCTATTGGGGCGCCAACGTAGACAATGGACGTTGGAATTACGGATTGGGCAACCCAAGTAGCGGCTACAGATATGTTACGGCCGCCTTTGGACTTAAGTTCTAAAACCTTCGACATTGTCATGGAGTTAACCCTATGAAATCAAAAATTAAGAGTAGCCTGATAGCAGGCACCATTTTGGCCTCAGGCGGGGCGCTTGTAGCACAGGATAGCTTTGTCAACCGGCTCAGCGTTAGCGGCTCTGTAGATTGGGCAGCTGACAGCTTAGCTTCAATCACCCACGTCGGCACAGCTTGGTGGAACGTTGGCGCCGGTTATAACTTTAATATTGGCTATACCGGTAGCTTTGCAGGGACTGACATACCCTATCGCGCCTCTTTGGGCGTAAATTACTTTCCCGGGGGCAGGTCTGGAGGGTACGGGCCTGCATATGGCGAACCAGGCCATGGAACTACCAACGTAGCGCCCAGAAACACCTTGTTGGGATATCAGCTTGCCACTGATTTGTACGTGGATCTTAAGAGATTTGAAAATATCAAGTTTTTGGTAGGCCTGTCTGTCAACACCTGGCATGTCAATCAGGACATATGGGTAACTGGGATTGGATACACGAAAAACCACGATGCATTCTCTAACATCCCTGGGCTCAAACTTGGTGGACGCATAGGCTTTGAGTATCAGTATTCTGATAAGGTTGCAATTGAACTCCTCTATCAGCTCTGCGAGCTGGGTCACAGCCATGCGGTCGTTAGGGCCAATGATGTGGATGAGGACGGAAAAATCACTACTGAATACATGCCTGACTATGGGCCAAAGGCATGGAATCCAGCTTGGCTCCAGCTTGGCGTCAAATACCGCTTTTAGTTTTTAGCCAGCAATTGAAAGACGGGCCGTGAACATAGTTTTTGCGGCTCGTTTTTTTCCATCGGAGGATATATGTATGCACACATCTTGAGTGTAGCCTTGTTTGGGGCTCTTGCCCTAATCGCTTCTCCACAGGAGGCCAACCAAAACGCCTTTCCCCCTGTTGAAAAGCTTGACCCTTCCGTTGCGTCCATTGAAGGCGATTCGCTTCCCTTTAACAGCCAGGCAGCCCGCTTGATCATAAGCATTCCAGCCGAACTGGATGATATCAGGACGAACAACTCTTTCAATGCCCCTCTTGGCACACCTGGCTCTGCGATTGCCTCGCGGAGTCTAACAGATATAAATTCTATGAGTGTTTCTGACTTAGAACGGCAGGTCAAGGATGTTAACGCAATGCGGATAATAGCCTTTGCGACACAACCTGGCGAACGGATAACCTTCAACCTCAAATCTCAACAATCTAAAGTGAGAATGGGTGTATACACGGATACTATAAATACGCGCACAAATTCAAAGCTAAAGGCCGCCATTAAGGCTGCCAATATGCCACTCAACTCTGTACGGTCAAAGAAATTGGTCTTCACCAATTCATCTAAAGAGCCTTATGAAATGATGCTCATGGTCTATGGGTTGCACGGCTATGAATACAATCTGAGCTGGGAAAGGAAGCCTAAAAAATAATTACCGTTGGCTTCCCTCTACTGCCAGCACTGCCAGATTGTCACAATTTAGACACTTTATTAGCAGTTCTCTTACATTATCAGGCGATGGAATCTTGAGAGAAACCTCAGGTGCCAATGCCCTTTTTGGATAAAGGCCGCTGGACTGGATATATTCATCCCTATCCTTAATGGCTTTTTCTATCTGCTCAATAGTCGGCGTCTGGGTCAGTGTCGCTATGGCATACGAAGCCAGTTCTTCGTGTGGCGCGTTGGCCTGCCCTAGGACTCGAATGCAGTATCCTCCAGGGTCTGGCTCCCATGCCTTGATAATTTCGTTTGAAGGAGGTCTGACCAAACGCAATATCCATGGCATCAAGGCATTCACGGTGACGGCTTCTGGCGGCCCAAGTTCTTGTACATTCCAACCCACCCATATTTCTGGTTCTGATGCCTGTCGCATGCTTTGGCCTGTTTGCAGGGCGATCGTGTTAGACCATTCAGTCGTCTCAGCTGTTGGCATTTTGTCGGCGCGTGTTGGGCGGATGCCCTCCCAGGGGCCGAAATTTTGGTGTATGAGGCGCTCAACCGAAATAGACTCTATATCGCCAGCAATGTATAGAATGGCCTTTTCGGGTTGCCTGACGTTTGAGACCCAGTAGGAAATAAACTGGTTTACGCTAATGGACTCCAGCGGCGGCAGGGCTACGCCGGGGTCTCCTATTGAGGCCCTGAATGCAAGGATGGCTACCTCTTTTGAATCATCCTTGGCGATGTCTGCCTGTGTTTCTGCCAGCGCAAATGAAAATTCTGCGGACTTGGGCCAGGTAGGGCGCAATGACTCGTCTGCAAGAAACTGGATCATGAGGTCTGCGCTTGCGGGGGCTGAGTCGTAGTTCCAGGCAATCCACCCCATGCCTGCCGAAATATGGGAAAGCACACCCGCCTGATCCTTTTGGCCATCAAAAGTCTGACGAGTCATTCCGTTGCTCCCCGCCATAGGAAGGATCCTCGACATTATCCATGAGGTGCCCACTGGGGCCATTTCGGTGCCCTCAGTCCAGGCAAATAGAAGTTTAGCATGGACTATGCCCGTATTTGGCAGATGCCTGGTTTGAACTTCGAGGCCATTCGGCAGGGAAAATGTCTGGATTTCCTGTGCCTGCATCTGGCACAAACAAGCCATCGAAACAATCACAACAAACATTTGGCGCACCAAAATGCAACTGAAAGACAACAATCGAAAACTGGCAACCAGTTTTTTCAACGCCCTGCCTCCAACTCAAGCAACGAAAGCATTTCCCCCTGCTTGCCCTTTGGCATCTGGCCGAATTGGCGAAGAGCCTCTTTAATTGCTTCTTCACCACGTAAGCCGTCTATCCCCCTTTTTTTTTGTAGCTGTTTTAGAAGCCATATCAAACGGGCATGGTCTTGGCTTCTGGGCCAAAGAATTGGGTCTCGCACCGTCGACAGGGAGTAGGTCGAACCGTCAATAAAAATTGGATGCAGAAGCTTTTTTATGTTGCCTGGGTCAAGGTCGGTTCCATGAGATGCCTGCCTTATGGCCTGTACCCATTCGCCTGAGCCTCCGATTGCGTCGGCCATGGCCTGGGCCAATCTGGATGCGTTGGCCAAGCGTCTGGCCTGTTTGACGTCCATGCTATTTATTGCTCGGTTGATTTCGACAAATTCCAACCCCTCTTCAAATGAGCGTGCTATTTCATTCTGCACCGAGCTTTCGACTTCATGGACTGAATGTCCGTCGGCAACGTCGGCCTGTATAACAAACACGCCTCCCGCCTCCCTAGCCAAAAAACTATTGTAGACTTTTACTTCGTTAGAGAATCCCAAGTCTGTTACCAAGTGCCTGACAAGTCTGGAATCCTGGCTCCCTGCAAGTATTTCCGCAAACAGATTTAATGTTGGCCAAAGTTTTTGTTGAAGGGGCGGAACTCGCCATGCAATCAAAACCTCGGTCTTGGTTCTTGACGGAATTTCAACCTGGCGCCTTTCCTGCGGCGGTGGTTCAAAAAAAGCCTTTGATGGATTGCCTTCAATAGTTGCTAGTGGAATTGCCCCGGGAGGCAATTGTCCAAAACTGGTTTCCAGAGCTCTATTCGTACTTGACTCGTCAACGTCTCCCACTAGAATTATTGTGATTCGCTTTGGGACGATATATTTTTCGGCAAGAGCCTGAATGTCGGCTACAGAAACGGAAGAGAGGCCATTAACGTCCCTCCTCTCAGGTGGTGCGTGTTCGCTCCCTTCCAGGGCCATGGTCAAAAGCTCTTGCATGGGATCAGGTTTTTCCCATTGGGCTCGAAGGAATTCTATCCCTTGCAAAACTTGCTCTGGCTCAATGATCTGAGTGAAACGACTGAGTTCAGTATCGCACCAATTTTTGAGCCCCCCTGCCAAGATATCCCGCCCATGGCTGATCCCGCTGGAGCTCGTCATAATCCAAAACCCTGATGCGTCACGGATATTTGGATCCGAAAACCAAGCTGCAAGCATCAGGTCGGCTGACCCTGGCTGGCGAGGGCCCGAATCGCCTCGCACTCCATCGATGAACCATGCGGCATGGATCGCGCCGGAGCCCGGCCTCGGAGAGAGCAATACCTTGACGCCATTTTCCAAATGAAATTCTGAAACCGCTAGGGATTGAGACAATGCAGGCAACGCAGAAATCAAGCAAAACAATACACGCGCCAAACTGTGTGCAATATGTCGGAATTCGAACGATGAAATGGTCATAGTGTTGCCAGCACCTGGTTTAAGTATATATGTTCCATACAAGTTCGGCGCAGGCATCTTCGCTCTCTGCATGGAGAACAGTCGGAGCTGGCCCTCACGATGTCGCCTGTTCCCTCGGGAATGCCTGAAATGATAGGATCTGAAGGCCCCATCAGCGCGGTAACCCGAACCCCCAAAAGAACCGCCAGATGCAACAATCCTGTATCTCCCACAATGACGCGGTCTGCAGTCCTTATGGCTGAGGCGAGTTCCCAAAATGGCACGGCAGGCAGGGCATTCACCCCGCTCCTTTCTGGTAGCCATTTTCGAAGGGATGCTTCGGATGGGCCCAGAGACCATCGCAAATCTGCTGAATTTTTAAGTTCGGCGGCAAGCTGGAGCCATTTGTCCAGAGGCCACCGCTTGTTGGCCCCCGCTGGGCTGGTGCCTGGGACCAGGAGGATTCTGGGGCGTCTTGAGGCATTGGCAACGGGCCAGGCATCGCACGTTGGCAGGCAGGCGTCCTTGAATATCGGTCTGAAGAGTCCCAAATTTGTTATTCCATGACACGAGCCAAAACAATTTGACAATCCCAGAGCCTGGGAATATCTGTCCTGTTTTTTAAAGGCAGGGCCATAGTTTTGAAGCCAGCCGGCCCCCTCCTTTGTTATGCCGTCGCCCCATCTGGCCTTTATCCCTGCCAGGCGGGGAATAAGGGCTGATTTCAAGATCCCATGAAAGTCCAGTGATGCATCGGCCCCTTGTATGAGCTTTGCCACTCGGGACAGCTCCCTTAGAGCCATCAGAGGGTTTGATAATTCGCTCCGGCGTAATACTACTGGCTCTACGCCCGCAAGTGGATCCAGTAAAAAAGAGTGGCGGTCTTCTACGACGGCCTTTATGCGGGCACCCGGAAATGCGCCGACAATGTTCTTCCAGGCGGGAAGGGCCCTGAGAATGTCCCCCAAGGCCGAGAGGCGTATCAGCACCAAGTACATCGGCTAATGCTATCACTTATTAATATTTGAAAGTTACCCCAAACTTGTGAGAGAATCTTTTTTGAAATTGGGGACACTGCCATGAAACAGCTCAAGCAATCACTTCTCGCGTTTTCGCTCATTGCAGGAGCGTCATTTGCCTGTATTGGCCAGCAGACTCCTATTCAGGAACGCACCGTAAAAATAGGCAGGATCATCGGCGAGGCCGATAAACTGCGGGAAGAAATCAATCCTCGAGAAGCACTGGCTATTATTGAGGAAGAGCTTGAAACCGAGCTACCTCCCTTTGATGGCGCCAATTTTGAAACAGTTTCTGCAAGCTGGACGCTATACAGCAGTATGGCCCGATTGAACTTTGAAGCGGCTAGGGCATCGTTGGATGGCGGTTTTTGGGAAAAGGCTGCGGAGTTTCACAAGAAAGAAAGGGAAGTCGTCAATGGGGCCTTGGCCAAGTATAAGGATGCGATGGCAAAAATAATCCAGAACTGGGATAACGAGAGAAAGGTGAGGCAGTCTATAATCGACGCAAATGGCGAAGCGATTGTAGCTTTAAAAGCCAAAGATGAAAAAGACTACACGAATGAAGACTACCTCTCAAAAGAAAAACTGATGGAGTGGGAAAAGGCCGTCAAAGAGGCTGAGGACGCCATCAAGTATTTCGAAGACCGCATCGCTAGGGCCGAAAAGGAGGCAGAATTTTACAACCCTCCCGAACCTCGCGAAGATGCTGTCCTCCAGCACATTGCCGATCAGCAGGCTGGCATTGATACCTACAGAGGAGGGCCCGGCGATAAAGCAAAATGGGTGGAGGGCGTTGTGGCCAACCATGTTCAATACATGCAGAATTTTGGGGAAGCAAAGGACAAAATCCACTTCACCTATCGCCTGCTGGCTCTGTCGCCAGATAGCAAGACAGTTCCGGTGTTGCTTAACCTCTTGCAGGGAAAGGCCACTGATGCAGAGCTGAGAAGGGCCATTCAAGCAAATCGTGCGCCTGCGAGAAGATAATAGATTTCATGCCATGGCGCAACCGGCTGGTTGCACCTCGAAGTAAAAAGTGGTCGGCGACAGGTGGCTTGGGCGAGCTCCGACAGGTTGTATATTGATGGCCATTTGCAATTTACCATTTTCTATTGCTGATTTAATAACTGCCTGGCGCACATCTGCGCTGAGCAAGTCTTTTCGCCTCGTAACTAGAAACTGGTATTATTCCTGATCCGCCCACAGGCCTCCGACAGAACGCCAGGCGTAAATCCAGAGGTTTGCCGTTGCATTGACCCCGGCTGAAAAACCCAGTTGCATCTGGGCAAATGGCACAGAGAGCAAGTCCCAGGTACCGCTTTTGGCACCATTATCGGGATTGACATAATTCAATAGAGTTCTGTACCGCTCGTATTTTGTTTGGCTCCATGTCTGAATCGCCGGCCCAGGGTCAAGGTCACCCGTCGCAGCCGTGAGAGGCTCCCTGACGGCCACCAGCCTGTCAAAGTTCTCATCAGCATAACCGCTGAAAACCCTTCGCATAGAAGTCAATCCTCTCGTAGCCGAAGGGTCTGTAAGTAGCTGAGCCATATTTGCCAGCTTTGCTAGTTCAACCGCAATTTCTCGGGCGGGCCTGCCGTTTTGGGATATGTTGATTATTTTATCAAACTGTTTTTCTACATCTTCAGGCGTCGGGACAGGTGTATTGTTGTTGATTGCGGCGGCCTCATTTGCGGCGCGGGCGTGCTGGTCTAAGAAGTCAGCCATTGCCCTTGGGATGAGCCCTTTAGCCAGCCTCGTTTGCTCTGAATGCACCTTTGGGCTCCAGGCAAAGCTGGGCAGAGAAATTAAGGTGGCGGCTAACAGCGAAATCGTCTGGGAAGTCATAGTGTTCCATCCAGCCTAAGCATATAGCTATTTACGTTCTTGTTGTTCACTTAACGGCGAGCCAAGCCCGCCTATGAACAACAAACGGCCATGATTTGCGGGCAAATCCTGGCATATAGCAGTTCAACTACAAAAAGTTGAACCGCTATAGTCCTCTATAAAAGCATAACCGATGCCAAGATGGTTTCTGTGTAATGGAGCACAAATTGAACTGGTTTAAGGTTGCTGTTTTTTGGAGCCACATGAGTCTATCATTAGAGTTGCCAGCAACGGTAGTGATTTGTGTATGGAGGCGCGTTTATGCGTACGTTTGACTTGATAGTAGTTGGAACCGGGATCGCCTCTGGTTCGCTGATCTACAACCTTTTAAAGCAGGGCTTCGACGGATCGATTTTGGCCGTCGATAGGCTGGATGCTGTTGCCCAAGGGCCATCGGCCTTCAGTGCGGGGGGATTTCGCAACCTGTGGACTACTCCAATCAACCAACAGCTTTGCTCTAGAGGCATTGAGATACTCAAGGGCTACAAGGACGAAATAGGTGTAAGTTGCGGCTTTAAGCAAACAGGATATTTATTTACTTATTACTCCAAGGCCTGGGAGAAGATTCCTGAGGCCGCCAAGATTTGGGCAGATAACGGGGTAAACTTTGAGCTGTGGAAACCTGAACAAATTGAAGCCAAGATTCCTGGCCTAAAGTGTGGCACTGATCACATTGATCCCGAAGTTGCGGAGTTCCTCGAATTCGAGCCGATAGTTGGCGGAGTATTTGGCAACGACTGTGGCGCTTTCGATCCCAGCCAGGCCGCAGTTGGCTATTTTGAAAAGTCGGCTACATTTGGCAATAAGCCCACCGTCCAGCTCCGTACAGAAGTTGACAAAGTCCTGTTTGACAAAAAGGGCAGGGTAGGAGGCATAGTAATTAAGGATGCCTCTGGAGCTGAGGAGCAAGTCATTGGCGGCATTGTCGCGCTATGTTCGGGCCCCTGGACTAATCAGTTGCTTGAGAGGAGCGGAGTCCCGCATGAGCACAGGATGCCCATCATCAGCCAAAAGCGCATGTTGTTTATAACGGATTTTCCGGATCAGGATCCCAGGTGGATGGACATACCAATGACCATCATCGACCAGGGCATATATTTTAAAGAAGAAGCCGGAAACCTGATGATTGGTAAGGCAGAAAAAGATTCGCCTGACACGCTGGAGGCCGAGTTTGAGCCGGATTATTACGTTGAAGAGGTCAACCTCCCCATGCAGGAGCGCATTCCAAGCACGGCAGTCTGCAAGCTCAAGAGCGGATGGGCAAGTTTCTATGACACCGTGACGGCAGACCACAACGCCATCTTGGGCTGGCATGACGAATATCCAAACCTCTTGCTCCAGGTGGGATATTCAGGGCACGGTGCCATGGAAAGCCCCGCCGCTGGTCTTTGTTTGGCCGAACTTATTATCTCAGGCAAGTACCAGACGATCGACTGCACGCCGCTACGATGGGGGCGTTTTCGCGAAAATCAGCTGGTACATGAGAAGATCGTCATTTGATGAATAGTTTTGATTGCCAAAACCGGTCTTCTATCAGGATTGTTCATCAGTAAAAATGAAACAAAAAAAGCAATTCTCGATGCTATTCTAACCATGATTCTAACCGTAATTCTAGTCTAGGAGGTTCAGATGTTAAAACACTCAGGCATTGCGTTGCTGTTGGCGACAGGGCTGGGGCTGTCGGCACAGGGGATTGTGAAAAACACCCCCCCAGAGCTTCGGCTCAAGGGCTTTGAAAAAATTGCCGCAATGAGGAATGAGAGCGCACATAGCGAGCTAAAGTGGCAATGGATAGGCCCTACAAACGTTAGCGGGCGCATGACTTCCCTGGCGGTGGCCACACCAAAGGGCAAGACATACACAATCTATGCTGGTTCGGCAACGGGCGGTGTGTGGAAAACCACTAACGAGGGCACTACGTGGGAGGCCCTCTTTGACCAAGGTCCTACCGCCTCCATCGGGGCTCTCGCTCTGGCACCATCCAACCAGGACATTCTCTGGATAGGGACTGGGGAGGCCAATATTTTCCGTAGCTCCCACGCCGGATGCGGAATTTACAAGAGCGTTGACGCGGGCAAGACTTGGCAACACATGGGCCTGGCTGATACAAATACCATTGCCAGGATTGTCATACATCCAAGGAATCCCGATATAGTCTATGTTGCTGCCTCTGGGCACGAATGGACGGACAATGCCGAGCGTGGAGTCTATAAGACCACCGATGGAGGCAGAACTTGGCAAAAGCAGCTCTTCATCAACGACCAGACGGGGGCAATCGATCTCGTCATGGATCCTGAAGACTCTGAAACTCTCTATGCTGCGACCTGGCAGAGGCGGCGCGAGAAATGGAGCGACCCCAGAACTTTTAGCGACTACAGGCACTCAGGCATCCATAAGAGCACAGACGGTGGCAGAACCTGGAAGCAGATCAATCAAGGCATTCCAGCACCACAACACAGGGGCCGCATCGCACTGGACGTAGCGCGTAGCAAGCCCAATGTGCTTTATGCATTTGTCGATAACTACGAATCCTATAGGGCAGGGACTGGCACAGACGCTTACGGCCGCCCCCAGGAGGACACCATCAAGGGCTTTACCGTATATCGCTCGGACAATAAAGGTGAGAGCTGGAGACAGGTAAGCGACACTGATGACAGAACCTCAAGAATTTGTGGCACCTATGGATGGGTCTTTGGCCAGATCAGGGTTGACCCCACTGACGAAAACCGCGTCTATTCAATGGGAGTCCCCCTCGTGGTCAGCACAGATGGGGGCAAGACTTGGGACAACGTGCCAGGGCTCCACTCAGACCACCATGATCTGTGGATTGATCCCACTAATCCAAACTACATGGTCGAAGGCAACGACGGCGGACTATACATATCTTATGACAGGGGCAAATCATGGAAATTCAATGTAAACATCCCCGTCAGCCAATTCTTTAATGTAAACGTGGATAATGACAGTGTAATGAGGGTGTACGGCTCCATGCAGGATCATGGAAGCTACCGCGGCGCTATTGATCCAAGCAGGGGAAGAGACAGGATTATTCCTGTAGAATTTTTCCGCACTGTGGGCTGGGAAGCTGGAAACCATGCCGTCGATCCGACAGATCCGCGGGTGGCATACGGAGCTGGCTTCTATGGCGAAATTTCCAGATGGACTTATGATGCGGCCAACCAGAATGCGGCAGAGACAAAGGTAATTGTGCCAAAGCCAAAAGAGGGCGAATTGCCGCTACGAGGTCAATGGATGGCCCCATTCATTTTAAGCACTCACAATCCACAGATAATCTACCATGGGTTCCAATATGTTCACCGTAGCACCGACAGGGGCGAAACCTGGGAACGCATCAGCCCAGATTTGACCCATAACGACATCAAAACTTTGGGCGACATTCCGTACCACACTCTGTTTACACTCTCCGAGTCCCCGCTGAAGTTTGGCCTCCTCTATGCAGGCACCGACGATGGGCGGCTCTGGATTTCCAGAGACCATGGAAACAACTGGAAAGAGTTGAGTTCTAAGGTAATTCCCGGCAAGTGGATGAGCCGGGTCGTGGCAAGCAAGTATGATTTAGGCACCGTCTATTTGACCCAGAATGGCAAGCGGGACGATGATTTTACGCCTTATGTATGGAAATCCACAGATTTTGGCGAAACCTGGGTCCGCATTGATAAAGACATCCCCGTTGGCACAGTAAATGTCATCATCGAAGATCCTAAAGTCAAAGACGTCCTCTATCTAGGCACGGACGGCGGCGTATTTGTAAGCCAGGATGGTGGCAAGTCATGGAAGATACTTGGTTCTGACCTGCCAACGACCTATGTGCTTGACCTGGTTGTGCATCCGGTGCACGGATTCCTGGTCGCGGCAACTCACGGGAGGGGTATGTGGGTTATCGACATTGACAAGATCCACGGCACAGAACGGCCCAGGGTCGAACAACCCAGAAGGCGCGGCGGGCAGTAGACAGTTGCAGAATATTGGTTTGGGTTGCAAGTTGCCGAGAAAAAGCTCTGGCAACTTGCGGCTCGCTGTTGGCGGTCTCGAGTGGTTCGACTCTAATACTCAAATGAGCTACCGCCTATGAATTCCCTCAAAAGCGATGTGTGGGGGATTTCATCGGGGAAGATTGGTGCAAACATCCTGACAAAATGCAATAGCCTGTCGGCCTCGCCGAAGCTGTCGTCCTCCATGGGCACTTCCAGCAAAAACCTCTCTGCAAATGGGCGCAGAACTGCTGGCTCGTATACAAGGCTGGAATTGAACATCAAGTCGGCCTCACCCTGATATGGAAAGATATTTTTTTTCTCGCCTCTGATTACAGAAGGCCACATAGATATTGTCCTTGATGCGCTGTAGCCCCTAAAGGAGCGGTCTCTGACGATGCGTCGTATCAATCTCACATCTGTCGTCATTATTCGGTTGTGATCATCGAGGCTCAGCTGTGTCAGAGCGCTAATATATATTTTTAATTTCTGGTCTGCCGGAACTGATGATGTGAGGTCAGGATTTAGGCCGTGTATGCCTTCGACGATCAGCACATCGTCTTGGCCTATCTGCATCGGGATGGAGCGGGTTGCCCTTGTCCCAGTGGGAAAGTCGTACGTCGGCACATTTACGCACCTTCCAGCCAATAATGCTTCGAGGTGCTCATTGAACAACGCAGTGTCAACTGCCTCCAGACATTCCAAGTCTGGTTTTCCATCCTCGTCGATGGGGGTTTGGTCTCTGTCCAAAAAATAATTGTCGGTTCCGAGAGTCACAGGACGCAGGCCATTAACTTTTAGCTGTATCATCAGCCTTTTGCTAAAAGTAGTCTTTCCTGAGCTAGAAGGGCCTGCTATGAGCACCATCCGGATCCGCTCTCGCCTCGATGAGACAGCGTCGGCAAAGCCAGCGATTTTTTTTTCCTGAAATCCTTCCGAGATTTTGATTACTTCTCCTATCTCACCTGATAGGCATGCCTCGTTTAATGTGCCTACATTAGTGACCCCAAGGATACGGTTCCATGCCTTTGTCTCCAAGTGGATTTGAAACAGCGAATAATCCGGCGATTTGATTTTGCCGGATTTATTACGAACTGAGAATTGCAGAATAAACCCGGGAGGCATAGACTTTAGGCCGAATTGCTCAATATAGCCTGCATGAGGGACGACAGGGCCATGCAAAATGTCTTTGAATGCGCCACATTCAACAAGATGGACTTCGAACCACCGCGTACTGTTTAAAAGTTTGACCTTGTCTTCACTGCCCTCCTGGGCAAATCGTCGGCAGGCTTCCTGGCTGGTCGTGATGCTAAGTGCGAAAGGGCGCATTTCTGCGACGATCTGTCTCATTCGGGCTTCTATTTCTGGCAGGACTTCAGGCAATGTTTGGTTTTTATCTGCAAAATCAAAGTAATAGCCACCAGCCAAGGATTGTCCGACGATAATCCTTGCAGAGGGATAGAGCTCCTTGATTGCTTCGTACAGCAATAGGCATGCGCTTCGACGATAAACGGCCAACCCTTCCCTGTCTTGGTAAAACAACGGCATTATTCGGCAGGAGTACGAAATAGGGGTATCCAGGCTTACAACATGCTGGTTGAGCTTAGCGGCCAGGGCAGTTCTTTGCTCATCCTCCTTTGGAAGGTAGCGCATAAACAGGCTATGGATAGTCTCACCATGTCTGACCAGAACTTTCCGGCTATTCAAAAATATTTCTAGCTGTTGGTCGTTTGCCATCCCATTCTACTCCTGTCTTTTGTGAACGCATGAGCAGTATACAGCTTTGCATGTTTTTATTTTGGCATTATCCGTCGAATGGCTTCCATTACCTGATCCTGGTCAGCTTCTGTCAATCCGGGCCACAATGGCAAGCTCAATAAACGTTCTCCGCTCCATTCACATTCTGGGAGACCGCCTGGCGGCAATGCGCTTGGATTTTTGGCATAGTACTCGCGATAGTAGGCATGGACATGCACTGGCCTGTAATGAATGCCCGTGCCAATATTTTCATCTTTTAGGGCCTGCACAAACCCATCACGGTCCGTGCCAACTATTTCAGGGCGAATCCTAATGACAAACAGGTGATAACAGTGCTGATGCGTTTGGTCTCCTTCCCAAGGGAGCAGAAGGCCGTCAATGCCTTTCAGACCTTCTATATATCTCCTGAACAGGATGCCGCGCCGGTGATTGAAAGTGTCTAATTTTTTGATTTGATGCAACCCAATGGCCGCCTGGATGTCCATAAAGTTGGCTTTACGGCCAGGTTCCGTTATCTCGGTATGCGGAGATCCATCTTTAGCAAACCGCTTCCATGCGTCTTTTTCAATCCCATGAAATCTCATGCGTTTAATGGGGCTTAGATACTTTTCCTGATGGAACGCTATGCATCCGCCTTCACCAGTGGTCAGGTTTTTATTGGCGTGAAAACTGAAGACGCTCATTGCCGACCTTGGATTTGCGCCGATTTTTACCCCATTGTAGCTGGCCCCCATTGCCTGGGCCGCATCTTCGACTACCCACAGGCCATGCTTTTCTGCAATGTCCCATATCGCGCCCATGGGGGCAGGCAAACCCGTGAGATGGATTGGGATGATGCCGACCGTATTTGGGGTGATGGCGGCTTCAATCCTTGCAGGATCAATGTTCATGGTTTTGCGATCAATGTCCGCCAATACTGGTACGCCTCCCTGCAAGACGATTGTGTTAAGGGTACTTGCCCAGGTCATCGCGGTAGTTATTACTTCGTCGCCTGGCTTCAGCCCCAGGGCCTGCAGGGCTATTTCCTGCGCCGTGGTCGCGCTGTTCATGGCCAGGCAATATGGGATGCCATTGTACTGTTGCAATTCTTCTTCAAACCGGGCAGATTTTGGGCCAGTGGTAATCCAGCCTGAATGAATTGAATCTATTAATTCGTCTATTTCTTCTTTGCCAATTACGGGCCGGGTAAATGGTAAAAAATCTTTTCGGTGGGCGTAAACCATAGAAACTCCAGGTTTCATTATTTCACGACATCGGATTGTGGCAAAAATGTGGGATTATTAATTATCTTTTATTGGAGTTCCATGATGAAACTGTCACTTCGACACACCATAACCACAGCCGCAGTTATTTTGGTTGCTGGAGCGCAGGTTTTGACTCCCTGCACAAACCTCCTTGTTTCCAAAGGAGCCAGCAAGGACGGTTCGACGATTATCACATATCTGGCCGACAGTCAAAATCTATATGGCGAACTATACTTTAGGGCGGGCGGAAAACACCTGCCAGGTACAATGCGCGACATTATCGAGTGGGATACTGGCAGATTTTTGGGCAAAATCCCTGAATCTCCCATTACCTACAAGCGTGTTGGCAACATCAATGAGCACCAGCTTTCCATAGGCGAGACCACCTTTGGTGGGCGGCGGGAATTGAGGTCAGAAGGTATTATCGATTATGGCAGTTTGATGTATATTGCGCTGGAGCGATGCAAGACGGCCCGTGAAGCCGTAATGTTCATGGGCAACCTTGTAAACGAGTTTGGATACGCTTCTAGTGGCGAAAGTTTTTCCATTGCTGATCCCAACGAAGTCTGGATTATGGAAATGATCGGTAAGGGCGAGGGTGAAAAGGGGGCTGTTTGGGTCGCCCTGAAGATACCCGATGGATACATCAGTGCCCACGCTAATCAGGCCAGGATTCGCCAGTTTCCATTGAATGATTCACAAAATTGTCTGTACTCAAAAGATGTAATCTCATTCGCCCGACAAAAAGGGTGGTTTAGCGGAGCAGACAGAGATTTTAGTTTTTGTGAAACTTATGCCCCATGGACACCAGCAGGGCTTCGATCCTGCGAGGCACGGGTGTGGAGTATCTTTAATCGGGCCGCCCCTTCCCTTAAAATCCCAGTAGACTTTGCGATGGGCAATGTTAATGCCACGCCAATGCCTCTCTGGGTAAAACCTGACGAAAAAGTAGGCATCCGCGAAGCTATGGAATTGATGAGGGATCACTACGAGGGCACTCCCATGGATATGACCAAGGACGTTGGCGCCGGCCCTTTTGCCCTGCCGTACCGTTGGAGGCCCATGCGCTTTGAAGCTGGCGGAGAGACCTATGTCCATGAACGTGCCATTTCCACCCAGCAGACTGGGTGGTCCATGGTTGCACAGATGCGTTCCTGGCTGCCAAATCCCATTGGCGGAATTTTGTGGTTTGGCGTGGATGACACCTACAGCACAGTTTATGTGCCGATGTATTGTAGTATCAACGAACCTCCAAAACATTTTGCCGAAGGCAACGGTAGCTTGGAAGAATTTTCATGGGACAGTGCGTTTTGGGTCTTCAATTTTGTAGCCAACTACGCATACGGACGATACAGCGATATGATTCAGGATATTAGGAAAGTGCAGCAGGAACTCGAAGGCCGCTTTGAGGCCGACATGGAAGCGATAGAAAAACATGCAACATCCCTGTATCAGCAAAGCCCAGCCACGGCCAATATTTTTTTGACAGATTATTCCGGCCAGTGTTCAGAAAAGACGATAGCACGGTGGCGCAAGCTAGGCGAGCATTTGATATGGAAGTATATTGATGGCAACGTGCGCGATGCGACAGGACGAATCACCCAGCCCAGGTACCCCGATTCCTGGTACGACAGAATTATCAAAGACCATGGGAATACAATAAGGCTTCCCAGGTAATTAGCTTATGATTTGCGGGAAGGCGGGATATAGCAGTTCAGCTTTTTACAGTCGAACTGCTATGCCAGGATTTGCTCGCAAATCATGGCCGCGTATTGTTCGCAGGCGGGCTTTGCTCGCCGTAAGCAGACAATACAAGCGAAAACAGCTATATACCGCTTTCCCGCATTGACTATGTGAGCTTGATGAACAGGATGGGCATGGGAATCGTTAGTCGCAACGGAGGTAATACGTGGGCGGCAGTGTGCCTGCGCTTTTGTTTGTTCACTGCTTTTTCGTGCTTTGCGGTGGCATCCCCTCCAAAGAGGGTGGTCAGCCAGGCAATAGGTACTGACGATATACTGTTGGCATTGGCGGATCCGGGTCAGATAGCTGCCCTGTGTCATCTGGCTCACGACCCTTTGTTTGCGCCCGATGCCGATACGGCAAAGCGTTACCCAACGCTTAAAGGATCAAGCGCGGAAGATATTTTGCGCTTTAAGCCAGACTTAGTGCTATTGACCTCCTTTTCTCCGCCCGACAGTATTGCAGTACTGAGAAAGAGCGGCATCAAGCTGTATATACTGGAAAAATATGAAACCCTGGAGGATGTTTATTCATCGCTACGTGAATTGGGAGATCTGCTGGAACAGCGGCAGAGAGCAGATGCTCTGATTGCCTCCTGCCGAAAGAGGGTCGAGTCGCTTTCGGAAATCATGAAGGGAGCTAAACCAGTCCGTGTACTATCGGCTGGAGTATATCCATACATCTCAGGTTCAAACACATCTTTTCAAGACCTGTGCGACCACGCTGGCGCCATTAACGTTGCTACAGAAGCGGGTATAAATGGTGTAGTGTCCATTCCGACTGAAAAGATGCTGTCATGGGAAATAGATGTCTTGATTGGGCCAACAGAGCATCGGCCAGGAGAAACCGGGCCAAAGCTGATTGAGCGCCTTAGAGACACCCCATACCGCTTTTTGCAAGTACACAGACAGGGAAGCGTCATCGAGATACCCGGAGCGCTGTTTGCCGCCACCAGCCACCACAGGATTACGGCCTATGAAATGTTAGCCAGGGCCTTGCACCCGAAACGTTTTGAAGGTAGGTAGTCTACAATTGGTTATCAGCAACTCAATGAAAGGATTTACTGTTGGGTATTGGCAGAAATTTGATACTATCGGCCATTTTTTTACTTGCTTTTAGTCTGCCGATGTTTGGGCAGACACCCTTTGAATTCAACCTGAACAGGCTTCGCACCAACAGGGTTGTACTGCTAGGTGAATGGGCATCATTGGAAGCAAACAAGTGGAAGCAAGTCCTGGACTCGACAGAGATTTATGATTACGGCTTTGTATTGCTGAATCGCTCCAGTTTTCAATACACAACCCGTGGGACAAATGCAAGGTTCGCTATTGAAAGAAAAGATATAGGAGCCTTTGAGATGTGGCTACGAAAACTCTATGGTTTGAGCGAAAAGGCCACCTGGCTAACTTTGGATATGGACAGCAAATTGATAGCCTCTGGCGATCAAGTACCCGATTCAAAAGAGTTTGAACAGTTACTCAGACAAAAGGGCCACCAGACTCCGCTTCAAATTGTTAGGGCATTTCTGAGGGAAAACCCAGATCACATTGATGCCAAGACATATCTGTTGCAAGAAGTCCGCCGCCGAGCCCTGCTACACGAACCACTCATTTTTGATGAAGACCTAACCATTGAGCAGGACCTAAAAAAATGGGGGGTATTGGCTGCGGAGACAAACAACGTATTTAATGGTTTTTGGCTTGGTATCGATATAGATTTTTTTAGACCAGAGGAGAAGGAGCCGCCGGAGCAATTCAGCCCGTTGATGAGGGCAGCTTTCAGTCGGAACATCGGTAGGGTGGAAGAGGCTATAAGACTACAGCCGACTAACCAGAGATTATGGAGCATCTGGGGATGGATGGCACGTTGTCTTTCTGACTATAAATGGGATGCCTTTGTTGATACTGTTGGCATATTTTCAATATTTTTTAACGAAAATTCGCCCAGTACATGTCCGTCTGCAGAAGTCTGCGTTTGGTTGGTAGCCGAAGCCAAGGCACAGGGTAATTGGGAAACAGTAATTAAGTATGCAAGGCAAGCCAGAAGATTTGCCTTGCGCTGGGAAAACGAACGGTTTGTTAATTGGGTGCCTGGAGGTAGCACTGCTATTAGTTCCATACCTCATCCCATTGAAGATTTTCCAGCTATTTCAGCCTTTTTACCCCACCTTGAAGCCTTATTAAGGTTGGACAGAGTGGAGGAGGCAAATGAAATCTATGACGAAATGTTGCGTATTGAGGGTGACTTTGAATTTGGTGAATATATCTCAACCACAAAAAATGTAGTGTATGCAACCAAGGCTGCGCGGTTAGCAGAGATGGAGGGAATAGCCAAGATTTGGGAGAACGGCGAACTAATTAATAAAGTCCCATATGCAAATCCATTTATCAATATTGGTGCCCCTCAGTTTTTTGTACATGTTGCTGGTGACTATAATAGTTCAGACTATCGAAAAGAGTTTCATGAACTGATACAAGTGCTAAATATTGACATACATGTAAATTACGGCTTAACGAAAGAACTGCATACCCTTGGCTGGAACAAAGATGACGGCGACCGCTGGGCTATAACTGGGGCCGACGGGCGACTTGTTTATCAAGACACATTCATACCAAATGCAGATACCATGAGGAATATTTTGAAACACTACCATATTGAGGACTATTATAGTTCTGCTCACAAATACATAACCGAACACGGGAGTACACCCGGTATAGAGTTTTTTTTCGTTAGGAATAATATCAACAAACTACTCAATGCAAATAGATTATGGGGAAAACCACTGACTGATGACCAGATTGAGGCCCTCGGCAATGACAACATAAGGATGTTAAGAAGGATATTGCTTGACTATCCTGATACTCTGATGCACGCGTCATATGCCCCTTGGGGAAGGACTCCCCTAAATAATCCCTCTCTGAAGTCTTTGTCCAGACCATGTTTAGCGACTATCGAATCGTTATTACTGAAAAAGCCGTCTTCAGAAAGCCTATGGCAACAGTGGTTTTTTTGGCGAAGGTTTGGGGACAGCGACCTGCCCATTGAATCCCTCCTGGAGCGCATAAAAATTAGCCCCCTATCTAAACCAGAAACAATCCCGCCACCAACACTTTTAAGCGCATATTATGAGGAGTGTAAAAGAGATGACAATTGGAGAAGATTATCTGAAATATTACAACGGGCTTGGGACAGAGCATACAGCAATTTCATAGCGTCTGAAGGGGAAGGCAAAACCCAGAGAATTTTGCCTGTATATTTGAGAGATAATTATGGCATCCCGTTAATTGAAGCCTACCTCAAGGACAACAAGCCATCAGAGGCAAACACAATTTTTGATGCCTGGCTGGGATTGGGCGGCACATTCAGCGACCTCACAAAATTATCCAGCTTGGCGCGGGAGAAAGACTTTGAGTGGTTGGCAAGAGAGTGGGAGGAGAGAGTTAATAAATAACGATGTCAAAAATCTCCCTAATCTTTGCTGGCTTTACCCTGCTTTTGCTTTTAGCCCTTGTTGCATCATTGGCTCTGGGCGAAGCCATGCTGTCACCGCTGGAAATATGGGGGGCGATTAGCGGCGCAGGAGACTACACTACCCGGATAATTATTTTCGACATCCGCCTGCCCAGGACTATTGTGGGTCTGTTTGTAGGAGCAGGTTTGGGCGCATCTGGTGTGGTGATGCAGGCGTTCTTTCGCAATTCACTTGCCAGCCCAGGATTGCTCGGCGTAAGTAGCGGCGGTGCCCTGGGGGCGGTTTTGGCGATAGTAGTAAGTAGCGGCCTTGGAATTTTTTATATCCCAATGGCTTCGGTGCTGGGTGCATTTATGGCAACTGGTGCAGTGATGGCCCTGGCACGCAAGGGGGCATCGCCTGAGCACCTGCTCCTCGCCGGTGTCGCCCTCAATGCCCTCTTTGGCGCGGCAACCAGTTTTTTGCTCTCGGTTTCTGCCGCACACACCCATTTGGGAGCGCAGATATTGTTTTGGCTTATGGGTGGGATAGAAAACCGGACTTGGGAACATGTTGTGATGTCAGCCCCAGGTATTCTTGTGGCATCTATTCTGCTGTTGCCCCTTGGACGGCCAATGAATTTACTTGCCCTGGGAGATTCCGGCGCGCAGAGCCTCGGCGTAAATGTGCGGAAGCTCCGCTGGCAGCTAATAGCCTTGTCCACAGTCATGACAGCATTGGCAACGTCTGTGGGGGGCATAATCGGCTTTGTGGGTCTAGTTGTCCCACACATCGTACGGTTGATGGTAGGCCCGGACCACAGACGTTTATTGCCGCTGTCTATGCTTGGTGGGGCATCGCTGGTATTATTCTGTGACTTGCCGACCCGGTTTTTTGGCTCTGGTATGCGGCTGGGTGTCCTTACATCACTTGTAGGTGGGCCATTTCTGCTCTGGCTATTGCGGAGGCGGCCATGCTGAGGGCCACTGGATTGTCTGTGGAAGGCCGTCTGCGCAGTGTTTGCTTGGAAGCCCGTTCAAGTGAATGTGTGGGTATCTTGGGGCCCAATGGCGCTGGCAAGTCGACGCTATTGCGGGCTCTGGCGGGGCTATTGATCGGCGAGGGTAGTGTCCATTGGGAAGGTAGGCCCCTGGAGGGAATCTCCTTCGTTGAACGGGGACGGATGCTTGCCTGGCTGGGGCAGGAAAGTAATGCAGAGTTTGCTTTTCCTGTAAGAGATGTAGTTGCACAGGGCCGCTTCGCCCACGGTGACGATGGTCAGCTGATAGATGAGGCCATGGGCGCGCTTGATATCCTGCATCTATCGGATAGACCTGTCACAGAGCTTTCAGGCGGAGAACGCCGCCGTGTCTTTCTGGCCCGTGCCCTTGCCACAGGCGCACCAATACAGCTTTGGGATGAACCCACATCAAACCTGGATGTCCGTCATGCGCTGGAGGTTTACGCCCTGGCCCGAGGCTTAGCAAAAAAAGGATCCTGCATCCTGGTCAGCCTCCATGATATACGGGCGGCCTACCGCTTTGACCGCGTGTTAGTTTTGGATGAAGGGAAACTTGTAATTGATGGCCCTCCCCATGACGTACTGACTGCCCCGTTGATTCGCAATATTTTTAGGGTGGAGGCGCATTTTATGACCTCCCTTGTTCCCGAACTGCCTGAAGGTGAATAAGTTAGGCACATTGTGTCGATAGGATGTACAATTGGGCAATATGGAAGATGTTAGTCAAGCTACTACGGAGAATATTGCTCCTGCCAGAGTTTTTGAGCCGCCAAGTGGCTTTGAGAGCAAGTTTCGCGACATGGCTCTTGACCTTCCGCTGTTTGAGGGGCCGCTGGATCTGTTGCTTTACCTGATTCGTGACCAAAAGTTGGACATCCTCGATCTGCCAATGGCTTCGATTACAAAGCAGTACATGAGTTATTTGCGCTTGATGGAAGAACTCAGCCTAGAAATTGCGGCAGAGTTCATAGTCATGGCCGCCCAGCTGGCCCAAATAAAGAGCAGGATGCTGTTGCCTGTTCCTCCAAAGGAAGGAGAGCCCGAAGACCCCAGAGAGGATTTGGTTTATAAGCTTCTGCAATACCAAGCCATTCAAGAGGCCACACAAGAATTGGCCGAGCGGGAGTGTCATTGGCAAGACATTATTTTTGCTGGCGGTTTGGATCTTCAGGAATATACAAGGACTGAGGAAGAGCCCATCAGAGCCACAGTGATGGATTTGCTGGGCGCATACAGGGAGATTCTTAAGAGCTGGATGCCTCCCCCCCCCGTGGAAATCATGGCCCCGCCAAAGACAATCGAACAGCGCATCGCCGAAGTGCTGGAGCTGTTGCGAGGCTCTGACTGGTGCTTGTTTGCTGAACTCTTTGCTAAGTCTAATAGCCGCGAAGACCTGGTGATTACGTTCCTGGCCCTGTTGGAGCTAGTAAAAATCGGCAGGGCCAGAGTGTTGCAGACGGAGGCCTTCGGCGAAATCCGAATCCAGGCCGCCTGATGTCAGGTTGGGCTCATAGCAATTAACGCAACCTATACGAACAGGGCCTATTCATCCCTCTCAGGCACGAGCAAGACTCTTTGTATTCTCTCCAGGTTTCCTTGTAGCCTCACAAGTTGCCATGCGATGACCATGGCATAGCCAAGCCATACCCACAGCAGGCGCGGGTCACTGGGAGTTCTTGTCAGCGGCTCGGTGCCAATGTCTAGGCGCAGGCCGTACATAAACCACATTACAATTCCAAAGCCGATAACAAGGTAGCCCCAGCGGATCCAGTACGGCCTCAGGCCCTCTTTGATTTTCCACTTCAGCAACAGCCAGCGAACAAAAAGGTCTCCCTTTGGGTCTTCCATGTGGAGGGCTATCAGTTTATTAACCAGCGGGGCATAACTATGTGCCTTTAGTGTTTCCAATTCTATAGTTCTGCCCACCTGGCGCAAGTGTGCGCTTCGTATTTTTCCGACGCACTCGCTCCATGGCGCATTTTCGCGCATCAATGAAAAATGAAGCCGCAATATGCCGACCCACAGTATGGCATGGGCCAATAGCACACCCCAGACTGCTACCCCTTGCCAGCCGTGATTGCCGACTAAATCAAAAAAGCGGGATAAATCCATTTTTCTCTCTGCTTCCTACTGTCGAGGCTTTGGATGATAAAAGCCATTGCAGGTGATAACCTTCATTATTTTTCCCTCGCCAAAATGAATAGCGTCCTGTCGTCTCGGTTTTGAGTCTCAAATGCGGCTACTTGATTAAAAATAGCTTCACATGCGGCTCTGGACGAACCTGTGCCCCAAAAGCGGACTAATTGGGCTGTCAGGCGTTCCATGCCATACAGGTTTCCGGCACCGTCCATTGCCTCGGTAATGCCATCGCTATACATGGCTATCCAGTCGCCTGGTTGCAGGATTCCATCAACAACCTTCCAATTAGGCATACAAGCCGGCAACATGCCCAGCGCAAGTCCTGGTGGAATGAGGGGAACGGCCTTCTCCGGCAAATCCTTTGCCAGCAAAATTGGGGGTGGATGGCCCGCCCTGACAACCTTGAATTGGCCGTTTTCATTCCATTCGATGATGGACAATGTCAGAAAATCCCTTGCGCTCATCAGGCTCCGCAAAACCAAATCCATGTCGGCAACGATTTTTTCCAAAGGCTCTTCGCCATCCAGCAGTGCAAATTTCAACAATGCCATCGATTGGCTCATATATATGGCGGCGGCCAGCCCTTTGCCGCTTACGTCCCCAACGACGGCAATCCATCTGCCGGGCGCACGCTGTTTGACCCACAGCAAATCGCCGCCAGTTTCTGCTGCCGGAACTAGTCTTGATGCAATCTGAAACCCTGCAATATCAGGAGGGTCTGAGGTAATTAAGGATTCCTGTATTTTTTGGGCGGCGTGCAATTCCTGATCCATTCTGGTTTTGTCGATCAGGCTCCTGTGCATGTCAGCTGTCTCGAGCAAAGCCCCAGTGGCAATAGCCACTTCTCGCAACAACTCTCTGTCTTCACGGTTGTAATTTAGTTCGGCATACTTTCCGCCCAGCAATAAAACAGAATGGGGATAATCTCCGTTCATGAGCAATACCAAGATCTGTGCGCCAAGGGCATCCAGATGCTTTCTTAGAGCCATGCTTTGGGCCTGGATCCAATCTGATTCATCGCTACCCAGTCCAAATACTAATTCTCGATTGTCTTTTGCATGTCTGAGCATTGTCGGGGGCAGTTTTAATTCTCGCTGGCCTTGTCTGTCATGACCATTAGGTGATTGCGAATCTGTGGATTTGTCCTTGGCTATTGGGGGAAGATTAACCCTACCATTTATTGCTGGAAGGCACAAAAACAATTGGGGCCTGAAGGCCACATGTATGGACGTGGTAACACTATTCAATAGCGCCTCGTCCGAAAATCGATTTTTAGTTTCTCTCAAATTGCCCAGTATCAACTCGTGAGCAGTTTTAATATCTTTTTTGAATCTTCGGCGCAACGAGACCAAAAGCCATTGAAAAAGCCCTCCCAATGGGAGTGCCAGCAGACCCATGACTACGCCAAGCCATGCCATGGGAATATTAGTCGGCATGGCTACTGCAAACAGAAATGCTATGGCGCCCAAATACGTTATCACCAGCGTGCCGAGCGCAACAAAATAGCTCAGCCATCTGACGATTACCCTTCGGACATCAAAGAGCCCATGGCGCAGTATTGCGTACGCAAATGTGACTGGAAGCAGTGGAAGGGGAAAAACCATATATTGGCCGGAATGGTGAAAAAAAGCCCAATCAGGCCCTGTGAGCGTTCCAGCAAACCAGATGTAGACGACCAAGTCAACAATGGTGGCCATAGAAAACAGCAGTGGAGCCATGAGGGCCTTCCTTCGCCTGCCAGGAATTTTAAAAGCTCCAACCCAGAAGAGAACTACGCCGGCCCCAAGCAGAAGAAGTTGCAAAGTCCCGCTGGCATAGTTGAAGGCGCTGGTGCTGACTGGAAGCGCCTCCAGTAATATACGCAGTATCCAGTCGACATCCTTCAAGCCGGAAATTGCAAGCCCCATGGATATTATTATTTCTGGCAACATAACCAAAATATTGGCGACATATATTCCAATCAAAAGGTAGCGATATTTTTTAATTTCAAAACCATATGGAAATCTGAGAAAGAAGTGTAGCCACATAGGCGGTAGCAGTATTCTGACCAGTAGCCAGCACAGATTTGTAGTCAGTTCCAGTCCCAGTGGAACGGTGTAATTTCCCTTGGTGGAGGCCCCGGCGGCCAAAATGAGTGTAAGAACGCCCAAATAGTAAAAATGGCGGGTAACTTTCCTCTGCGGCGAAGAGAGGACTACCAGCAAACCTATTGCCCATGCCACGATGCCAGTCAGAAGAAAGACGGCATTGGTGGTATCGAACTCCTTTTTTAGCTCTAGGGGATGGGTCATCCTTTGGCCATCCCTGATAACTGTGTAAAGAACTGTGGTTCCATCCGGCGTTGAGTTGATGAAAGCCGTCATTTTTTCGATGGCTCGGCGGATTTGCCTGCTGTTTTCCTCGTAAGTCAGCTGGTATGAATGATCAGGGATTCTAAAGTCATGTATTGCAACAAGTTCGTCTCCGTCAACCAGAGAAGCCGCATCAGCTGCGCCCTTTGGGGTTATTGCCCTTATGACGACCCGGGGCCGTTGCGCTCCTGAGGGGTCGTTCGTCGGGATGTCCTCGACGCTCCAAAGGCACTCGTCCGTCGAAGGGGCATAGGCCCATTGGGTCAGAGAAAAACATCCAATGGCCAGTACGATTGCAACGATGCTTGACCAAAAAAGCCGCCATCGGATGTCAAGAAGTGATAGGTTCAAGTTAGCCTTAGTACGTGGGAGGTTGGATGGAAGAAAAAACTTGGTGGGTCATTGTCGGCGGCGCTAGGCGCATTGGTTTGGCACTTGCTCGTTCGTTGGCAGAAGACCACAAACTTGTGTTAACAAGCTCGAATATTCCCCAAGCGGAGGAAGAGTTTTCCAAGTTGTCAATTCGCACCGATGTCAGACTGTTGCATTGGGATGCAAATGACCCACAACTTGCAACAAGGATTATGACAGACATCGGGGAACTTAGGGGAGATGGAATAACGATTGATGGAGCAATCCTTGTGGCAGGGACTTTTCCCAAAGCCCCATTTGGTTCCTGGAATGTTGAAGACCTGCATCAGACATGGAAAGTTAACCTCACGTTTCCCCTCCTTGCAATCCAAGCCATTGCGCCTTGCCTTGCAGTGGGTAGTTGCATCCAAGTAATCTTGGACTCCTCCATCCATCGCCCCATGCTGGCCAGATTGCCCTATTCTTGTGCCAAATCGGGCCTGGCTTGTTTGGTAAAGGGACTGGCCCATGTTTTTGCCCCAGATATCCGCATCGTGGGGCATGCGATTGGCACCATCATGCCTGACGCCGAATCTGATCCTGATTTTTTGCGAGACCAGACCCTGCTGAAGCGCCTTGGCACACCGGAAGATTTATGCAAGGCAATAAAATATGCCGCATCAAGTCCTTATTTGACAGGGCAAATCCTCACATTGGATGGTGGCTCAAGGTGGCCGTAAAGCATACCAGTTCCTAGTTACAAGTTACGAGTTACGAGACGAAAAGCCTTGCCCAGCGCAGATGTGCGCCAGGCATTTATTAAATCAGCAATAGAAAATGGTATAACATGCAATTTTTGGCCAGGAACCAGTATGACTTCAGGGACAACACAGCAAAACTGGCATAGAGCGTGGTAAAAAACTCAGTTTTGAAAAAAACTCAGGATAGACAAAGCAAATAATATTGGATAAAATCAGGCACTTCGGGGCGTGGCTCAGCCTGGTAGAGCGCTCGGTTCGGGACCGAGAGGTCGGAGGTTCAAATCCTCTCGCCCCGACCAGGTTTGACGGATTGTTGCCGCTGGCCGAGTGTTGCGTCCGCCATTTTTTACTGGCATTTTTTTGGCCCCAATGCTACAATCGTTTTTCTGCTTGACCTTAACCCAAATGGGGAACGGGGCTTGGCTTCTCAGGCACCCTGGCCGAAACAGGTTTTCGGCCTAACCAAAAGGGGACAACGCGTGCGCGCTGGTTGCTTGTTGCCGGAGTTTCCAAAAATGGAAATTTTATTGATTGAGAACGTCCCGAACTTGGGAGTCAGGGGCGATGTCGTTAGGGTCAAAGACGGCTATGCCCGAAATTTTTTGCTTCCGCGCAAGAAGGCCCTTCCTGTCACCTCTGGCAACAAACGCCAGATCGAGTTGGAGAAAGAACGCAATATCAAAATCAGGGCCAAAGAACTGGCTTCTGCCCAGGACTTGAAGACCCGCCTGGATGCCGTTTCGCTCAATATTTCAAAAAAAGCTGGAGAAAATGGGCAGCTGTTTGGTTCGGTCACAAATGCCGAGATCGCTGAATTGCTTAAAGCTCAGGGCTTCGAAATTGACCGACACTCTATCACATTGCCCCATGTAAAAGCAGTCGGTCCGTACGATGTGCTGGTTAAGCTATACACAGATGTTCATTCCAAAATAACGTTGACTGTAACTGCTCAGTCTTCCGAATAATTTTTCAACCATCAACCCGGGACATCTTTGTGGTGGAAGATGCCACTGCAATAAAGTCCCAAAAAACGCACGAGGATACACCCATGACAAAAACCTCCAAACCTGAAACAATCGGCATTCCAGAATTGGCAACGACTCTTGCAGACCGGCATGATCTGACCAAGGCCAACGCCAAGGCCATGCTGGACAATCTCCGCGATCACATCGTTTTGTCCATCCTTGATGGCAAGCGCGTTGGGCTATTCGGCCTGGGCACCTTTGAAGTAAGACCCACCAAGGAAAAAATGGGCCGCAACCCCAAGACTGGCGAACAGATCAAGATTCCGGCGGGCCGCAAGGTAGTATTCAAGGCAGCCAAAGGCATCAAGGACAAATTGTAATCATTTTTCGCTTTTTCGAAGAGCCCAGTATTGCTGGGCTTTTTTTCTGGCAAATGTTTCGCTCCACTATCAAGTCCTGCACAAGGAGAGTCATGTTCGAACCTTTTCGCATAAAAGCTGTTGAGCCTATCAAAGTGACAACCCGAGAGGAGCGAGTCAAGTATCTGGAAGCTGCCAAATTGAACGTGTTCCAGCTGAGGGCTGAGGACGTGTTGTTAGACTGGCTGACAGACAGCGGCACTGGCGCCATGTCCAGCAACCAATGGGCCGCAATCATGCTGGGCGACGAAAGCTATGCCGGAGCTAAGAGTTTTTACAAGCTAAAGAGTGTGCTAACCGACGTCACCGGCATGGAGCATATTGTTCCGACCCACCAGGGCCGTGCGGCAGAAAGCGTCCTCTTTGGAGCGGTTTGCAAAAAAGGGGATTTAGTCCCAAGCAACAGTCACTTCGACACCACCAGAGGCAACTTGGAATTCATAGGCGTAGAAGCCGTAGACCTGGTAATTACAGAAGGTCGCAAGCCATCTGCTATTCACCCCTTCAAGGGAAATATCGACTTGGTTGCCGCAGAAGAGATCTTAATGAAAGAGAAAGATCGTATCCCATTCGGCATGATTACTGTCACTAACAATACAGGTGGTGGCCAGCCTGTTTCTATGGCAAACATTCGCGAATACAGCCACTTGCTCAAAAAACACAAAAAGCCGTTCATCATAGACGCATGCCGCTTCGCAGAAAATGCTATGTTCATCAAATTGCGCGAACCGGGATATGAAAACAAGCCCATCAATGAAATTTGCCGAGAAATGTTCGGCTATGCTGACGGCGCGACAATGAGCGCCAAAAAAGACGGAATGGTAAACATCGGCGGCTTCATAGTCCTCAAGTCGGATCAATGGCTGGACAAGGTGCGCGAACTATTGATACTCTGGGAGGGCTTTCCCACTTACGGAGGTATGGCTGGGCGTGATTTGGAGGCCCTGGCGGTGGGTCTACAGGAAGGCATGGATGAATCCTACCTGAGATACCGACTGAGGACTGCAGAGTACCTCGGCGAAAAATTGGATGCTCTTGGCATTGGCTTTGTCAAGCCCACCGGTGGCCATGCGGTTTTCATAGATGCCAGAAGCATTTTGCCGGAAATGCCTGTCGAAAACTACCCGGCTTGGGCACTCTGCAATGCCCTGTATACAGAGGGCGGCATCCGTGGGGCTGAGATAGGCTCCGTCATGTTTGGCAAGCGCCTCGAGGACGGCAGGGAAACCTACCACAACATGGAACTAGTCAGGCTGGCATTCCCTCGCAGAACATATACACAGAGTCACTTCGATTTTGCAGCTGAGGCCCTGGCCAAAGTTAAAGCCGAAGCGGGCCGCATACGCGGAGTCCGCATAACAAAGCAAACCAAATTCCTGCGGCACTTCACTGCAGAATTCGAGTTGGCCTGATTACTCGGTCTTTTTAGCATCTATTGAAAAAGGAATAGAATTTGCCCGCAAATCATGGCCGCTGTTGCCTGCTAGGTGGGCTTTGTTCGCCGTAAGCAAGCAACAAAAGCGTGAATTGCTATAAGTGGGCTTTCAAGTTTTTTCACAGTAGGTCGCTTTTGCATTGAATGCTCTTGATTTGTGTCTTGCCATGGCCTATTGGCGCTCAAGTAGCCCATTTAATGGCCCCCGTAACAAATTTTGCCTTGGCCACCCAAACCAATCCTCTATACTTTTAAGGCAAGAGGTGGTTTTGTGTGCAAAATATTATTGCCTTCAGCAATGTGCCTTTCACAGGCCATATTATTTTCCCAAGTGCCAATTTCTGAGCCGAAAACGCCTATTGCTACGCTCCCCGAAGTTCGGTTGCTGATGGCCCTTGCCAAGAAAAATAATCCGGATTTTGCTACGGCTCAATCACGCACCAGGGTGGAATACGCTCGCATCGGGCCTGCAGGGGCATTGCCCGACCCGCAAGTTTCATTTGGCATCCATAAAAGTCCTTTGCAACACGTAAGGATTGCAAGCTCAGGCGAACATGCACTCGAAGCACCAAATTTATATGGCTTATCCGGTGCGCTACCTGGAATGACTGAATATTCGATGTCGGTGGGACAGGGCATACCCTGGCCTGGCAAACTTGCGGCAAGGGAGGGCGTGGCCCAACAGGGCTTTAAGCGAAGCGAAATAGGTGTATTTGAGACTGCGCTGGCACTGGAATCTGACGTATTGGCTTCCTGTCTTGAGTTGCTGGTCGTTCAGGCCAGAATAGAGTTGCTTGAATCACAGATGAATTACTGGATTTCCACTGAGGAAATCATTAAGGCCCGGCTGGATCAGGGAGGGAGCAACATTGGCGAGGCCATCCAGGCCATGCAGGAACAGTCGAGGCTTAGGCTGAGGTTGCTGGAGTCAGAAAACCAGATGCAGGATCAAAAAGATTTGATAAATCAATTAGTAGTGCGCCAATCTGACAGCTCAGTTGAATTGGAATCATCCGTATTTAATATAGACCTACCAGAGCCTCCTAAAGAGGCCGAACTACTAAACGATCTGAAGGCCCGCAACCCTGAGTGGCTAAGTTCGCTGGTCGACAGGCAGATTGCGGATGCAGCTGTTCATTCAGCCAGGAAGGATCGTTACCCTGATTTATGGACTGGCGTTGGAATTTCCAGGGCCGGCTCTATGCCCATGGCCTGGAGGGCTGAAATCGGGATTGCCTTGCCGATATGGAGCGGACGCAAACAAAATAAGGCGGTTGAAAGGGCGCTGGCAGAACGTTATGGCACAGAGTCAGCCCAGGCCAGCCTGGCTCTAGCGCTTGCCACGAAGTCCCGAGAAAGGGCAAGGGCCTGGAAGTTAGCTGATGCAACGATAAAACTGTACGAAAAAGAATTGATTCCGCAAGGCGAAGCCGCACTGAAAATACTGATAGCAAGGTTTCAAAACGGGGGAACATCTTTTGGCGCACTGGTTGAAACACTAAATGCCCTGCTAAAAGATCAGGAAAACAGACTGGATGCCATCGCCCAAATCCACCGCATCTCGATACTTCAACACAGGGCTTCCCTGGAGCCCGTTTCCAAAACGGTTGCCCCAAATTCACCTAGGCTGTCCATAGCAACAGCAATTGATAGCGGATCTACGCAGATGTCTGCCCATTAATTTGTAAGCAGTTGAGGTCGCCATGTCAGAATCAATCAACTCTCGAAGAAGTTATCGCAGAAACGGCCTAATCCTGGGCCTTGGTTTGGGAATAGCGATTGGGGCCGCAGGCTTCTGGGCGTTGAGGCCAAAAACCGCTACAGATGTTGCGTCGGCAGGAGAAGGGCAGAAAATGTACCAATGCCCGATGCACCCTCAAATTATTCAGGAATATTTTGGTGCTTGCCCGATTTGCGGCATGGATCTGGTTGTGATGGAAGGCAATCAATCCTTGATGAGTCCTGGCCCTGAGGGGTTGGTGACTGTCCAGATTGAAACTCAACGCCAACAATTGATTGGCCTGAGTACCGCCATTGCAGAAGAGACAGTGTTTGGCGGAGAAATCAGCGCCCCTGCTCGGGTGGTGACCGCAGAATCCAGGCAGTACAAAGTAACGGTAAAAACTTCAGGCTATGTCGAAAAACTTCTCGCTGATTTTGTGGGCAAGCCGGTTCGAGCGGGAGAATTGTTATTTGAGCTGTACAGCCCAGAATTCTTGACGGCTCAGAGAGAGTATTCGGTTGCGGCAAAGAGTCGAAAAAATGCGCTCGATCCTGCACGCTGGCACGAATTGGTCGACGCGGCGCGCCGTAGGCTGGAATATTTGGATGCGCCGCTTTCATTAATCGAAGCCCTAGAAAGTGGGGCCGAACCGGTTCGCTGTCTGCACGTATTCGCTTCTCATGGAGGCATCATAACAGCGCGGCATGTTGTTCAGGGCAGTTATATTTCTTCGGCTGATACAGTTTTGGAAATTGCTGACCTCAGCCAGGTTTGGGTGCTGGCCGATCTTTATGAACAAGACCTTTCACTGGTAAAGATCGGCAATAAGGCAACTCTGGAAATGCCAGCGCTGAATAACACTGGCGCATCAAAAAAGCTTCAGGGCCAGGTTGTTTTTATTGATCCCATAGTTGACTCCAACACCCGTACACTCAAGGCCAGGCTTGAATTTGCCAACCCTTCGGGATTATTGCGTCCCGAGATGTTGGGCCGAGCTGTTTTTGAAATGGAAAATCGCTCAGCGCTGACTATCCCGCTGGATGCAGTCCTTGATTCCGGCCACAGAAAAATAGTCTTTGTAGATGTATCCGATGGCTACTTCGAGCCCAGAGAAATAGATGTTGGGCGTAGTGGCGGCGGCAGGATTGAAGTCCTGGAAGGCCTGGAAAAAGGTGAAGCGGTAGTGACAAGGGCCGCCTTTCTGGTGGATTCAGAATCACGCTTGCAGGCGGCTTTGGCTGAGCTGAGCCGGAAGATAATGGAAAGACGAGAAGAACAATCCAGCAACGCGCATTGAAATAGGAGCTACCGGTGCACGGCCCTTCAAACCCAGACGGCTTTTTGTCCAAGATAATCCGATTCAGCGCGGAAAACAGGTTCCTTGTTGTTGCAGTAACAATTATGTTGCTGGTCATTAGCGTCTGGAGCATGAGAAACATTCCGTTGGACGCATTGCCAGACCTTTCGGATACGCAAGTTATCGTCTACACAAAGTGGGACAGAAGCCCCGACATCGTGGAAGACCAAGTGACATACCCGATCGTAGCTAGCCTATTAGGCGCGCCAAAAGTCAAGGCTGTCAGAGGGCTAACAGACTTTGGCTTTAGCTATGTCTATGTGATCTTTGAAGACGATACAGATCTATACTGGGCAAGGAGCAGGGTGCTGGAGTATTTGAGCAAAATTACATCAAGCCTGCCCCCTGAAGCAAAGGTTGAATTAGGTCCGGACGCGACGAGCGTCGGGTGGATATACCAATACGCTCTGGTAGACAGGAGCGGGCGGCACAGCCTCGATGAGCTCAGGTCGCTTCAGGACTGGTTTATAAAATTTTCTGTCCAGAGCGTGCCCGGAGTAGCCGAGGTCGCCAGCGTTGGCGGGCAGGTGAGGCAATTTCAAATCAATATTGACCCTGATCGAATGGTGAGCCACGGAATAAATGCACAAGACGTCATCGATGCGGTAAAGGCCGCCAATAGCGAAGTAGGTGGCAGGCTCATAGAATATGCAGGCCGCGAATATATGGTCCGGGGGCGAGGATACGCAAAAACACCCGAAGACTTTGCAGAAGCAGTCCTCAAAACAAAAAATGGGACGCCAATCCGCATTGGAGATGTGGCCTCCGTCAGCCTTGGGCCCGAAATGAGAAGGGGGCTGACGGATTTAGACGGAATCGGCGACACAGTTTCAGGCATCGTCGTAATGCGCCAGCATGAAAATGCGCTGAATGTCATCTCTGCCGTAAAGATGCGCTTGGATGAGCTAAAAAAAGGCCTTCCAGAGGGTGTCGAAATCATTCCCGTCTACGACCGAAGCGAGTTGATAAAGTCATCAATCAGCACCGTCACCAGCAAGCTCATTGAAGAAATGATCATCGTTTCGTTGGTCATTCTGATTTTTCTGTGGCACATCCCCAGTGCCATAATCCCGATAGTCACAATACCTGTCTCAGTGGCCCTGGCTTTTATACCCTTGCTCTTGATAGGCCAAAATGCCAACCTGATGAGCCTGGCGGGCATTGCTATTTCTATAGGCGTACTTGTTGACGGCGCAATAGTGGAAGTTGAAAACGCGTACAAGAAAATAGAAATATGGAATTCATCGGGAAGGCCAGGCACCTTTTATGAAGCGCGTCTAAATGCCTTGATGGAAGTGGGGCCAAGCGTATTTTTTAGCCTCTTGGTTGTTGCTGTCAGCTTCATCCCGATTTTTACCCTGGTGGATCAGGAAGGGCGGCTTTTCAAGCCGCTGGCCTATTCAAAAAATTTGGCTATGGCAATCGCTGCGATTCTGGCGATCACCCTAGATCCTGCTATGCGGATGATGTTTGCAAGGGTGAATCCTTTCCAGTTTCGCCCACAATGGCTATCAAAAATTGCATCATCGGTTGCCGTGGGCAAATATTATCCCGAAGAAAAACATCCGGTCAGCCGCCTCATGCACCGCATTTATGAAGGCCCTTGCAGGTTTGTATTGCGCTACTCCAAGTCCTCAATAGCAATTTCCTTTTTTTTGGTTGCCCTCACGGTGCCAATTTATTTCAAGTTGGGTAGTGAATTCATGCCACCCCTAAACGAAGGCTCCATTTTGTATATGCCCAGCACTTTGCCGGGATTAAACCAGACAGAGGCCATGCGAATATTGCAAGTTCAAGACCGCCTTATTCGCCAAGTGCCTGAAGTCAGGCTAGTATTTGGCAAGGCCGGGAGGGCCGAAACGGCTACAGACCCAGCGCCGCTCTCCATGATGGAGACTGTCATAGAGCTGAAGCCTGAGTCGGAGTGGAGAGTGCATCCCCGCTGGTACTCCAGGTGGGCCCCAGAGTGGCTGAAGCCGATCTTCAGGCCATTTTGGAGAGATCGGATAACCTTTGATGACATCGTCCGCGAACTAGACAGCACAGTTAGGTTGCCCTCCATTCCAAATGCCTGGACTATGCCAATCAAGGCCCGCATCGACATGCTGAGCACAGGGATACGCACGCCAGTGGGATTAAAGATAAACGGCCCAAATTTGGAAGTGATAGACGAAATTGCGATAGAAGCGGAGAGCATTCTATCCAGGGTGCCTGGCACCCGCAGTGCTTTTGCTGAAAGATCGGCCCTGGGCTATTATTTGGACTTTGAATTGAGGCGAGATAGGTTGGCCCGCTACGGCCTGAGTGTCGAGGATGCCAACATGATGATAATGACTGCTATAGGAGGGGAAAACCAGACGATTGTTTTTGATGGCAGAGCCCGTTATCCAGTCAATGTGCGATACGCAAGGGATTTTAGGGAAAGCCCCGAAGCCCTAGCCAGGCTGAACGTTTCCCTGCACGATGGGAGTAGAATTGCGATATCCGACATCGCAGACATCAGAATGGGCGAAGGCCCGGCAATGATCCGCAACGAAAATGGAATGTTAAACGGCTATGTCCTGCTAGATTTTGATACATCAAAGTTTGACGTTGGGACATACGTAAAAAATGCCAAAGCCCTCGCCGAAGCAGAATTAGAATTACCTGCTGGCTACAGCCTCACATGGTCAGGCCAGTTTGAAAACATGATCAGAGTTAAAGAACGACTACAAGTAATCCTTCCTATAACACTCGTACTGATTTTTGGCCTTATATATGCAAACACCAGGAGCGCGATTAAGACATGGATTGTGATGCTGGCCGTGCCATTCAGTGCCATTGGGGCATTCTGGCTGTTGTGGCTACTAGGCTATAACACCAGCATCGCCGTATGGGTTGGCCTCATTGCTTTAATGGGCCTGGATGCAGAGACTGGCGTATTTATGCTGCTATTCCTTGATTTGAGCTATGAAGAGGCAAAGTCCAATAACAAACTGAATAATAAAAATGAGCTGACTGAAGCTATTGTTCACGGAGCTGTCAAGAGGGTGCGTCCCAAAGCGATGACGGTGCTATGCGGCCTCGTGGGCCTGTTGCCAATCCTGTGGAGCCTTGGTAGCGGAGCCGACCTCATGAAGCGCGTCGCGGCACCAATGGTGGGCGGCCTCACGACCAGCTTCGTTTTGGAATTGCTCATTTATCCCGCCGTATACTATCTGTGGAAAGCCAGGAGTCTACCCAGGGCTGAGACCTAACAACATTATTTTGGTGTCAGGCTGTTGCCAAGTAAAGCCAGTCTGGGCTCAATTTGGTATAATATGCACGTAGGAGAGTTAAGACATGGCAGAGAAGAAAAGCATCAAGCAAAAAGAAATCCAGATTCAAAAACCGGCTCAAAGCCTGACAGCGTTTCAGCGCAAGGTGTCTTCTGGCGTAATTGATAGCGGCTCAAACCTGCTGAAGCAGATAGCAATAGCTGGCGCAGCCGTGATTGCCGTCATTGTGATGGCAGTTTTTTGGAGCATGTGGCGCAAACACAAAATTGAACAGCACGAAACCGCGCTATCAGCTTTGATTACTGAAGTTGAGGGTAGCTTATCTATCCCTGTCCCAGTTGAGGAAAGAGAGCTCAGGATGCGCGATGCCCTGCCAAGGCTGGAAGATATTGTCAGCAAAGCTCCCCGTGCGAGCAAAGAAGTCGCCGTTGGCCTGCTGTCCACGTGGAAGCTGACTTTGGATGGCAGAGGGGGCGAATTGCCCTCACCCGCCGATCCATGGTCGCGCCTGCGCCTGGCACGAAGAAGCATCGCCCTCGGGCAGGCAACAGAGGCCATAAACATCATCTCTGTGCTCCACAAAGACGCTGGGCCTAATCGGGCATGGTCTCAGATATATTGGTCTGCTTTGATGCAGATTAGGCAGTTGGAGGGCAACCGTGAACAGGCCCTGAGGGATTTTGCAGAATACCGCAAAGTATTTAAGGCCAGGGCCGAACTGGACGAGATGGAAAAATTGTTGAACGCTATCTGATACCAGTTTCGAGTTCCAAGTTATGAGTTACGAGACTAAAACCATTGTGCCACGCGGGTCAGCGTATAGTTTTTATTGCATTAGAAACTGGAAATGGTATAGCACGAGGTTGTCTGCGTTGATATGTAATCACCTATTGAAGCAATCTCTTTCGGGCGGCTAGCTGGTCTGTAATAGTTCACCAATTTGCGCATCAACGCCAAGCTTTTCTTCCACCTGGGCGCGAGTAATGTGCAGTGCAATGCTTTCGCCGCGCTCGGGATCGGGCAGTTCATACATGTGATCAATCAGCGTCTGCTCCAACATCGCCCTCAGGCCCCTGGCGCCCAATTTTTTGGCCACAGCTTGGTCTGCGATGACCTCCAGGGCCCCATCTTCAAAGCTGAGACAGATGTTGTCCATTTCAAATAAACGCACGAATTGCTTGACGACGGCATTTTTCGGCTGAGTCAGGATTCGGACGAGGGCATCCCGATCCAGCGGATCCAGAGAGGCGAAGATTGGCATACGGCCGACTAATTCTGGAATCAGGCCGAACTTTATTATGTCCTCTGGCTCAACTAATTTCAAAAATTCGCTCTTGTCAGATTTTTGTGAGACCTGAGCCCCAAATCCCATTGCTTTGGCTCTTATGCGTTGCTTGACCAAATCCTCTATCCCGACGAAAGCCCCACCGCAAATAAATAAGATATTTTTTGTGTCCAGGCGGATAAATTCTTGGTGAGGATGCTTGCGCCCTCCCTCTGGCGGTACGTTAGCGACAGTGCCTTCGACCAGCTTGAGGAGTGCTTGTTGGACTCCTTCTCCTGAGACATCGCGCGTAATAGACGGATTCTCGCTCTTGCGGCCAATCTTGTCGATTTCATCAATGAATACGATTCCCCTCTGGGCACGCTCCAAGTCATGGTTTGCTGCCTGGAGAAGCTTTGTAAGAATATTTTCTACATCTTCCCCAACGTAGCCAGCCTCAGTGAGCGTGGTGGCATCCGCCAGAGCCAAAGGTACGTCCAGCAATGTGGCAAGGGTTTGGGCGAGCAGGGTCTTTCCGGTGCCTGTCGGCCCGAGCAGGAGTATGTTGCTCTTAGAAAGTTCTACTCCGCTATCGTCGCCGAGGGTTCCCTTGGGTTGCAGTATGCGTTTGTAGTGGTTATAGACTGCGACGGAAAGGCGTTTTTTTGCATCTTCCTGGCCAATCACATATTCGTCCAGGAAGGACTTGATTTCTTTTGGGCGGTGGAGTTTGTGTTCATTTTTTGGGGCAGACCTTGGCCTATTGCTCATGCGGACTTGGATGCTACCGGCTTCCAGACATTCATCGCATATGATGGCACCCCTGTTGCTTTTCAAAAGGTGTTCGACCTCGTGCGCCCCCTTGCCGCAAAAGGAACAGCTTTGATCCTGATTTTTCATGTTCATGGCGTTACTGGCTTCCTCATTATTATTATTATTATTATTATTATTATTGTTGTTGTTGTTGTTGGTGGTGAACTGTTTGCAACTCTAGTAATTCAAAACGCTTTACACCAGCCGGAATCTTGATGCGGATTTCTTCCCCTTCCTCCAGTCCTACGAGAGCGGAGCCGATGGGACTGCTTATACTCAGTAAAAATGGATCATCACTCAATTCTTCAGGAAGTACTAATTTGTATGTAACCTCTTTGTCCGAATCGAGATCCAGCAACTTAACCTTTGAACCATACGCCACCTTGTCGCTGGGCAACTTGGACACATCAAGGCTGGCAATTTCTGTAATTCGTTTTTCGAGCGCCACCAGTTTGGATTGGAACATATCGCGCCTCGCCAATGCTTGCTCATATTCCGCGTTTTCTGAAAGATCCCCCTGGGAAGCGGCCGCGCCAATTTCTTTTGGGATATCTACAAGAAGAGCCTGCTTTATTGCTTTATGTTCAGTCTCTAATTTGGCCAGGACGTGTTTGGGCATTAGGTCTCCTCGCAAGTGCCGGGGGTGGCCCCGGGGTTTATTGTTGGCGGTTGCGTTTTGAACCTTCGGTGCATCCAAAACCAAAGGTGCGGCATGAAGAATATTTTTTCTTCAATTGCCGTGCTCATCAATTGACAAGCCGCATGAATATCATTTTCACTATCGCCTGTCCGCGGGATTGTCAAAGCAGGATCGGCTCTGACCACTATTGTGCCATCTTTTTGCGGATAGCTGAATATGGGAACGACAGGCAAGTCAAATCGAATTGCGAGTGCGGCAGCTGTTGGATAGGTGGAGGCCCATCGCCCCAAGAATTTTGTAAATAGGCCTTGAGAGCGGGCATCCTGATCCAACAGGAAACCAATTCCCATTCCCGACCGCAATGTTTTAATGGACTCTTTCAAAGCCCCGCCCTTTTCTATGGCATGGTTGCCAAATCTTGTCCGCAGAGTTCGCAGGCGAGTATCAAGCCAGGGATTATCCAATTTCCTTCCTATCACCGCCAGTGGCCTACCTATTGCCGACAGGGCCAGGGCCATCGCCTCCCAGTTTCCGTAATGCCCAGTAAGCCCAATGAATCCCTTGCCCGATTGCCGGGCAGCATCCCAGTGCTCGATCCCTTGAAACCTAACTAGGCGAGACAGGTCTTCAGCATCCATGGAGAGAAGCGATGGAAGAGTGAATGACAGGCCGCCGAAGTGCCTAAAGCAATCTTTTGCAATACGGGCCATCTCTGATTTGGAGTGCTTCAGATTCGACTTTTGGAGGTTGTCCCACACGACCTCCCTATGCCTCCCATCTATCCAGTACGCAAGGAAACCAGCGGCTTCGCCCATGGACAGAGCCGTTTTCCATGGCAAGTGCCTTAGCACTCCCTCAAGAAAAAGATAAAGGGCATATTCAGAAATATGTCTGAGCAATACTAACATGCAGAGATTTGGGGTTAGAGACTGTGAGGGCCGATTTTGTTGCAGACAATAAAAAAGGGCGCCCCGGAAAACCGAGGCGCGAAAGACTGAGACAATTGTATCAGATTTTGCTGAGCGCCAGACCATCGCGGGCCGAATATATTAAGAATGGGCCTAACTACTGATTTGCAAGAACGTAAAAGCTAGTAGCTAAGCCGAAGGCAACCAAGGCAGAGTCAATTCAACTGCATAGCGAATGCAACAGCTTTTTTTAGCTTAACTGACAGGTTATCATTGTTGCTGGTGCCAGCATCCTTGGATTGGGCGGTGCATTGCATCCCAGAGGCTGGCTTCCACATTAACGGAGTAAATTATGTCAGAACCTATACGCGTTCTTATCCTTGGCGCGGCTGGCCGGGATTTCCACAACTTCAATACCTACTATCGCGACAACCAGGCATATCAAGTAGTGGCGTTTACCGCCACACAAATACCTGACATCGCTGGGCGCAAATATCCGGTTGAACTGGCCGGCAAGCTGTATCCAGGAGGCATACCCATCCTAGAAGAATCTGAAGCTGTGGAAATTATCAATCGCGAAAAAGTTAACGAGTGCATTTTTGCTTATTCAGACGTGACATATGATTACGTTATGCACCTCGCCAGTGCCTGTATGGCGGCTGGGGCCGACTTTAAGTTTATGGGCTGCAACAGCACCATGGTTAAATCTTCCAAGCCAGTGATTGCCATTACAGCTGTCCGCACTGGTTCCGGCAAGAGCCAAACCACCCGCTACATCAGCAACATCCTGAAAAAAATGGGCAAAAAGGTAGTCGCCATCCGCCACCCAATGCCATACGGCAACCTAGTCGCACAGGCTTGTCAACGCTTTGAGAAATATGCCGACTTGGACATACATAAATGCACAATTGAAGAACGAGAAGAATACGAGCCGCACATCGACAACGGCTTCATTATCTATTCAGGCGTTGACTACGAAAAAATTCTCCGCCAAGCCGAAGCCGAAGCGGACGTCATCCTCTGGGACGGTGGCAACAACGACCTACCATTTTTCGTCAGCGACTTACACATCGTTATTGCCGACCCCCACCGCCCAGGCCATGAGATTGCCTATTATCCTTCCGAAACAAATTTTCGCCTTGCTGATGTGATAATCATCAATAAGTGCGATAGCGCAGAAGAAAAAAATATCCTGGCCATTGAAGAAAGAGCAAGAAAAATCAACCGCAAGGCAACCATGATTCGTGCCAACAGTCCGGTTACGACTGAAAAGCCCGAATTGATAAAAGGTAAAAAAGTTTTAGTCATTGAGGACGGCCCGACATTGACCCATGGCTCCATGTCCTTCGGCGCAGGGGTCGTAGCCGCCCGAAACATCGGGGCAGGCGAAATTGTTGACCCAACTCCATACGCTGTAGCATCCATCGCTGCTACCTACAAAAAATATCCCAATGCCAAGGGTATTTTGCCAGCTATGGGCTATGGGGATAAACAGATCAAGGACTTGGAGGCCACCATCGATGCAACGCCCTGCGATGTAGTCCTTTCCGCCACCCCCATCGACATCACTCGGGTGCTGAAAGTAAACAAGCCGATGGTACGGGCATCATACGAACTGACAGAAGTGAGGGATGGGCAACTGGCGGAGGCTATTAAGAAAATTGTATGATTGCCAGAGCTGGCCGCCTGGGATAGGGCTGATACCGAGTCGCAATCGAAAGATTGCACCTCCGTATTCATTTGCTATCGCAATGAATACATGAGGCGTACACGATGGGACTCCAAGCATCTCTGCCATTTTTTTGCTATTTTGTTTTGCGACAGCACCCAGTTCATGATGGCGTTTCGCGTTCAAAGTATTTTGAACGCAACTTGATATGACGGAAATCTCATGAATTAGGCAGGTCAATAAATTTCCAAAACCTGCTCAACAACCATCACCCGAAACAATCAAACCTAAATTTTCATCTTCTTTTTGATTGGTTTGCCTACTCCTTTTGGAGGCTGGCCTTTCTTGGGTCTTCCATCAGTTAAGTTGCTTTTTTTGGGGCCTTCAAAATTTATGGAAACCGCTCCCTTTTTCGATTTGTTGCGGCTATACCATGTATCCTGGTTGCGGGGCGTATCGAATCTGTCACCTCTACTGGGCCGGGAATGCTCATGTTTGCGACCAGATACTTTTTGAGGATGCCTTGCGGGGCTAGAGGAGCGCTTTTCTGCGTTGCGTTTGGAACTGGCGTAAGGAATGCCTCCCTTATTATTGTCTGGCTTATGGTGGGTTTTTAGCGGTAGCGTTTCCGGCACATCAAATCCCAGGTGGGCCTCGTCTTCGATGAGGGATAACAGGGCTGCGACAAGGCCCTCCGCTGGACGCTTGTCAAGCAACATTTTTGCTAATTCTTCAAAAGCAGGCGCCGCGTGGGACTGGACTCTGGCCGCCAGCCGACCAGACCTCTCCTTAATGATCTCCTCTGGGGTCGGCACCGCCCGCCATTCCAGGTCTAGGCCGCCCCTGCGTACCCATGCCCCAAGTATTCTGCTTTCTTTGTGCCCTACCAGGGATAGTGATGTTCCCTTGGCCCCAGCACGGCCAGTGCGTCCGGTGCGATGAATGTAGTTTTCCAATTGGGTAGGGATGCCCATATTGACCACCAGGGGCAGGCCCCCGATGTCAAGACCCCTTGCGGCCACGTCTGTTGCAACTAGGTAGCGCAACCGGCCCATCTTAAAGCTACCGAATATCCTATTTCTTGCTCCCTGGTTTAGGTCGCCGTGCATGTAGTCTGCCGCTAAGCCAGCATTTCGCAGGGCCTCGGCAACCTCCTCTGTCTGTTGTTTCATTTTTGTAAAGATCAGGGCGGCGCTTGGTTCGTCATGCAAAAGGAGATTGACCAATGCCTTTGCATGCAGGTGTTCGGGAACCAGGCAGGCTGTATGGCTTATATCTGCATGTTGGGCCGCTCCACCTCCCCTTGTCAGCTCGATGCGGTGGGGATCAATCAAGAAACGTTTAGCCAAACTTGCCACCGGGGCAGGTAGCGTAGCAGAAAATAAATAGGTCTGCGGCCGTGCTGGCACGTCTGACAGGATGTGTTCGACATCTTCAATAAAACCCATATTGAGCATTTCGTCACATTCGTCCAGCACGACCATGTGGATATGGGAGAGATCCAAAGTGCCTCTCTCCAGATGGTCTATTACCCTCCCCGGCGTGCCTACAATTACCCTGGCACCTTCTGACAGGGCTTTTAGCTGGGGGGAGTAGCTCATGCCTCCCACGAGTTGAGCCATGCTGAGTCCGCTACAGACGCTTCGTAGTTCAATGGCCACCTGCTGGGCCAATTCTCTGGTAGGAGTCAAAATGATTGCCTGGGGATGAAGACTTTCAGAAAGTCTATGCATGAGCGGCAGACCAAAGGCAAGGGTTTTTCCGCTTCCTGTGCTACTTTGCACTAATAGGTCGCGCCCTTGCAAGCCGGGTTCAAAACATTCCCACTGCACCTGGGTAGGAGAGGTAAAGCCCCTGCCCTCCAAAGCTACCAAAAAGGGCTTATCACACCGCAAATCCGAAAAAGCTACTCTGTCCAAGCCCGCTCCCTGTTAATAGCGAATACCTTTAACTGCGCACCCCTCTACACATAAGAATGGGCAATCTCTCTGTTCCGCAGTCTCCATACCTAATCTGTACACTACTATACTCCCGCTGGAGTGTCACGACTGCCGTTGACAACGTTGAACGTCAAACTGCCCTAAAGAGTGTCAGTACCCTTACTTCTTTTGCGCCAAATTTTTTTAGCACTTCTGTGCATCGCAGTAGGGTAGTCCCTGTAGTCCACACGTCATCAATCAAGAGGATTGTTTTTTTAGCAAGTATTTGGCTGTTGTGGACATAAAAGTTTTTTTGGGGCATTCTCCTGCGCTGGCTTTCAGTCTGCTTAGCCTGTCTCCTCGAAAACCAAGATTTGTTCAGAGTGTGCGCGTAGGAGAGAGATAGTCTGAAGGAGATGATTTTCGCCGCTTCTTCTGCAAGGTCAAATCCTCGCCTAATTTTTTGTATCGGCGATGGCGGCGCAGAAGTTACCAAATCCACGTCTCCTGCCCAAGGGGGCAATCCAGTTGTAGCAATCCGTTTCAGGAGAGCCCGCCGCCAGCCTGTTTCGCCTGACTTGATGCCGGTAATGAGCAGTGACCCGAATGGGGGCCTACCTCCCCGGTAGTTCCACAGGGAATCGCCGCATTCCCAGGCAACTTTATCTGGGCAAAGGCTATTTTCGCCATGCAAGAGGGCGCATTTGGGACAACGTTTTTCTGGCAATGGCCAAAGCCCCTCCCAGCAGAAAGCACACAGGCCAGCTTCGCCCACACCCGACATGGGCTTTAGGCAACCGCGGCATAGAACCCATTTGCTAAATAGTTTGGAGAACATGGGTCGATTTTGCGGAAATACCTAAATTCAGAATTTTTGCTCCGATGTTCATTGATCTCAACTTGCTGAATGGAACTTGGTTTGAACAGAAATAGGGCCGGGCTTGTCACGGCACTCAATCTTTCGGTTTATGGCTGCTCCTTCCGGCCTGACCAGGTTCACCGCAGACCGATGCATGAGGCCCGGCTTGCTATTAGGCTAACCCAAATTGGGCCTGGGCGCTACCCTCCTGGATTTGAGGTATAAATATCTTTTTCGGATTTTTTTGGCATTGCAATCGTCAGCAGGTACATGAGCGGAGGTAAGGATACAAATGTGCGGGCATGGCGTTCGGACTGCTTCCCCGCCAAATGGAAATATAGGCACCCGAAAAGCACTGGTATCATCGCCAATGCCGCCTGCAATAATCTGGCTATCCATCGGCTGATATTTGTGTGCTCTGGTTTTTTTTTGGATTTTCCCCATCTCCACAAGACGAATCCGGCCACAGCTGTGAGGCTCGTCAACATAACTCCAATGTCTTCAATAATTTTATGGTCATAAACCACACTTGGCTGAATCCAGGCCGATATGGCGATTTGCCCCACCACGAGTGCGGCCAAACACAAAGCGAACCCAGCAACTGGTGCCACGTTTGAATTGATCAAATCAAAGGCTCCCTACTTCAGACAGATAGCCATATATTATTCTGAAATTGAGAGCATGTTCAAAGAAATGCAACTTGGCAGGACTTCATATATACTCTATATGGTCAGTTACTTCATGAAAGGAACACCAGATGGCCAAACAGATACGACGCATAGCCGTTTGCACTGGCGGAGGGGATGCCCCAGGACTTAATGCAGTTATCCGGGCAGTAGTTGTGTCAGCTACTAACCGTGGCTGGGAGTGCTATGGCATCAAGGATGGCTTTAACGGAATCTTTTTTAATGAAAGGTATTCAAACGGTGGCGTTTTCCGATTAACCAGGGAGGCCGTTAGGGGAATTACTCACCTTGGCGGTACGATGCTTGGAACGACCAACCGGGGGAATCCACTCCATTTTCCTCTGCAGATGCCGGACGGCTCAATAAAAGAAATTGATCGGTCAGGCGAGATTATCGAATTCTTTGCAAAAAAGGAGATCGATGCCTTGGTTTCCATAGGCGGCGATGGTAGTCTGACCATCGCAGCGGCATTATGCGAAAAAGGCCTGCGGGTGGTGGGCGTTCCAAAAACTATTGACAACGACTTAGACAAAACAGAAACCACATTCGGCTTTGACACCGCAGTATCTTTCGCCACTGAGAGTTTAGACCGTCTGCATAGCACGGCAGAAAGCCATCAGCGTGTCATCGTGGTCGAAGTAATGGGGCGCTATGCAGGCTGGATAGCCCTTCATTCTGGTATCAGCGGAGGAGCCCACGCTATCTTGATTCCTGAAATACCTTTTGACATTAAGAAGGTAGCCGAAAAGGTGAAAACGCGCGAAAAGGAAGGGCGCCAATATTCTTTGGTGGTAGTTGCTGAAGGCGCAAAGCCCAAAGGCGGCGACTTGGCAGTAGTGGAAGCGGCAGAAATCGGCCAAGCCGAACGCTTGGGAGGCGTCGGAGATTTGGTTGCCAAGGGGCTTAATGAACTAACTGGCAAAGACACTCGCGTCGTGGTTTTGGGTCACTTGTTGCGGGGGGGAAGTCCAACGACCTTTGACCGACTTGCGGCGTTGAGATTCGGAGCCGCCGCAGTCCGCGCACTGGATGAAGGACAATCTGGAGTTATGGTTGCTTTGGCCCATCCAAACGTAAACTATGTCCCGTTACTTGAAGTGGCCGGACGAATGAGGGGCGTGCCAATTGATTGCGAAATTTTGCGCACTGGGCGCGATGTCGGTATTTGTTTTGGGGACTAGTGTTTAGTTGTTGCCAATAGATAAAATTGTAATGTTGCTTCGCAGGAAGCCGGCTCTACAGAAGCGCAAAGAATGACTCGATGGCTGTTGTGGCTTTGGCCAATTGTCATGTTGGCTGTTGTTTTTGTATTTGACTTACATAAGAGCCAGCTGGGCGTGGCTTTGCCTTATTTGGTGCCCCACTGGCTCGTTGCCCTGTTGGTTTTTGCTCTGGTTTCATTTTTTTCAGACTATGCCTGGAGGATTTCCACACATAGAACTCCGCCCTACAAGCGGCAATTTGCAATATTTGGGATGCTGGTTCTGACAATTTCGATAAGGGACTTGTATGCCCGGCAGTCGGCAGATATGGCGTATGCATATACATCGCTGATGTGTGTTTTTGGAGCGGCCGCTGGCCTAATCGCAAGTGGCCTGCCTCTAGTAATTGGTAGCCGCGATCCTTCGCATGGCTGGTGGCGGGGGGCAAATAGGCGCCCAAACCCATCCCGTCCTCTGATCATAGTTGCCGATTCGCACTGGAGATGCAACTTGACAGGGTTGCAAGAGGCCACCTGCGCTATGCCGGATGCCGATTGGCTTTTCATCGGGGATGTTTTTGATGTTTGGGTAGGCATCAGCGGGTTTGAGACTGATCCACAGAGAAGTTTTATTTGGTGGGTCTCTGAAAGAAGAAGAACTTGCCATTGGGTAGGATTGTGGCTGGGGAACCGCGAATATTTTTTTGATGACATGGCCAGCAAATTTGATTTTATTGGGGAAGGGACTGGAGGAATGCTTGAGGGCGAACCATTTGTTTTTGAACATGGAGACTTGATTAATACTAAAGATCGTCAGTATCGCCTTTGGAGTTTTTTAAGCCGTAGCGCTCCGGTCTGGCTACTCGCAAATCTAATTCCATCTAGTACAGGAACCAAACTGATGGCTTTTATAGAGAAGAAACTGCAAACAACAAACAAGGGAAATAAATCAAATTTTCCCAGGGCTGAATTTCAAAGAGCCATACATGACAGTAAAGCCGAGTTTTTCATTTCCGGCCATTTTCACACGCCCGAAGAAGCAGATAAAGGACTCTCAGTCCCATGGGCTCACGAAGGCATTTTTCTGCTTTGGCGCAATAGAGGTTTTTCAGTGTTTAGGCCGCAAATGACCGACGATTGGTCAACTGACAAACCTAATCTAACCTAAGCCAAGTCCAATCTCTATCTCTCTGGTAATATTCCTGGGCCCATTCTCAGTCATCAGCACGTTGTCTTCGATCCTGATACCTCCAAGCGGGGTCAATTCGTCGATCAGCGCCCAGTCAAACAAGCTTGAATCAGGGCCTTCCCTATGAGGCCTGAGTAGCATTGGGATAAAATAGAGGCCGGGTTCGATGGTTACTAAGTGGCCTATTTCCAAGGTTCTTGTGTTTCGAAGCGCTGGATGTGCTTCGGGGGGCGGATTGGGCGTACCGTCGGGGGATGCTTGCTTGCCGCCGACATCATGGCCCTGGATGCCCAGATGATGTCCAAGCCCATGGGGAAAGAATGGCCTTGTCAAGCCCATTTTTGCGGATTCTTCTGGGTCGGCCTTTAATATGCCAGCCTCGCGCAACAGTGACCCAATTTTTAAATGGGCAACATGATGGAGTTCGCCAAAGGGAAGACCGGGGCAAGCAGAATTCGCCAACTCTCTTTCCAATTTTTCCATCCCTGCAATAAGGAACTTAAATCTATAGTCGCAAGCAGGTGCGGCAAAGGTTCGGGTGATATCTGATCGATAGCCTCTGACGCATGCCCCACAATCAAGAACCAAAGTCTTCCCATTGCGGAGAGTGCGTTTGTTTTCATAGTGCAATGTTGCGCTTTTTTCGTTCATTGCCACAATGCCGAGGAAGCCCAGTTCGTGATCAAGGCAACCGATGCTTTTCACATATGCTTGATGCACTTCCAATTCTGAAGCTCCGTCTAAGAAGGCCAATCGACCTGCGTCGTGAGCCTTGAGGCTCAGTTCGGTAGCTTCTTCAATGCACCTGATTTCGTAGCCGGTTTTAAAGGCGCGTTCCCAATCTAGCCTTGCGGTGATATCTGGCGGATTTACTTCAAAAGCGGCTTTTTCTGCCAACTCAGTTTCGTTACCGATATATGCGACACGGCCAGAAAGCCTAACGGCATCCCAGACAGCGTCTATGGTGGTGGCCTCGTATATTTCAAAAGCATCCGCCCAAAAAGGAGTACCCAAGGGGGCCTGTTCGTACCAGTAGTCCTCTGGAGCATAGCGTATCAATTTCGGCACGCTACCAGGATTGACCACCAGTAGGTGATGGGGGCCTTCCATCGGAGTCCAATGGGAAAAATGGGGTGTCCGGCGGAAAGGCGCGTCATAGTCGTCAGAAAAATATGTATATGGGCGGCCCGAACTGATTACAAGTGCATCGAATTTTGTGGCCTGTAGGACTCGTTCAGTAGTCTGCTGCCGGACTTTGACATGCTCTTTAAACAGGGTCGAGAGCTCCATAGCTATTCTCCTTGCAAATTTTCTATGTATACTTCCACTCGATTTCGGCCGTTTTCTTTTGCGAGGTACAGGGCCTGATCTGCACGTTTTATGACATCTTCGGCATTTTGCATCAAGCTGTTGCGGACTGTTACGCCAGCGCTGACCGTGATGGGAATTTTGATTCCCTCATAATAAAAGTCCATGCTTTCAACTTTTTTGCAAATGCGGGCCGCCAAGTTGGCTAGGCCTTCCAACTCCAAGTTTTTGACCATGACAATAAATTCTTCGCCGCCAAACCGAGCAAAAAGATCCGAATCGCGCAACACGCTACTAGCGGTAATCGTCGTAAGCTTTAGCGCTTCGTCTCCAGCGTCGTGCCCGTAGGTGTCATTAATTTTTTTAAAGTGGTCGATATCAAGCATGATAATGCCAGTTCTTGATGATACATCGGGCTGGGAATTAAATTCAAAATCTGCACACTGCATGAAATAGCGCCTGTTGTAAATGCCCGTCAGTGCATCGCTAAAGGCCATTTTTTCTGCAACATCTAATTTGGCAGTCTTATCTTTTATCTCTCTCAAGTCGCGTGCGTAGGCGATAACGTCTTTTTTTTGTCCTTCGCTCAAGGCAGATGATACAAGGGTCAATTCAACTGGAATAAGTTCACCATCGATTTTTTGGTGCATCCACTCGATTACATACCGCCCCTTCTTCATCGCCGCTGATATTACCTCAAAAGATTTTTCTCGGGACAGGGAGCCATCTGGTTGAAATTCGGGCGAGAGTTCGAAGAATCGATTGATAAGTTCTTCTTTTGTAGATATTTCGAACAATCTCAGAGTTTCCAGGTTAGAATCTATGAGATTAAAATTTGAATCCCAAAAAAAACTGCCAAGTGGAGCTGAATCCAGCATCATTCTTGAACGCTTGTCCACTTCCTTCAATTTCTCCACCATTATGTGAATTATCCATCCTAAAACAGAAACCAGGAGCAAAGCTCCAATAGCACAAATAATCATAAATTTTTGTTCGCGTTTGTACAGATCTTCTAGGGATGCGGAAACGCCAAACGCAGCTACTAGTTCGCCATCTTTGTAATCCAGAGTGATTCCTACAGACTCATGGCACAGGACACAGTTTTCATTATTGCGAGCAGGAACAAATGCGTACGCATATCTATTGTTATTTGCCAACTTGAGTTCTTTGGTGGCATATGGGATCGATGGGTTCCTATAAAAATCATTAAAAATAGATTTTGCAGTTTCTTTTTCTTTCAAGTTGTCTATTATGCCTATGTCCTCGGGCTCATTTCCAAACTCTGTAATATCAAATTCTCCTTCCTTTGTCGTGCTGGGAGTGATCCTATGGAAGGTCATGGAATTGTTTTTACAGAGTTCTGCCGTGGCCTGATGATCCATTTCGCTCGATATGAGCGCGATGTCCTGAAGGTGGGATTCGAAGGCTTTTTGGGCCTCGCTGTTGAAAAAGCGGACAATGAACCATGCCACTAGGCAATGGGCCAACGCCAGAGTTGCTCCCACAAACAAAAGCGATTTTGCTGTGACAGGTGAATTTTTCATATTGGAAAACTCTGAGCCAAAACTGCAAAATAACAGTATAGTCAAACTAGGTTTTGATTGCTACTCCAATAGTTGGAGGCTGGAGATTTTCAAGTGGCATGCATCGGAGATATTTTTGTTTTATCCGCTCCGTCGGGGACTGGCAAGTCCACATTAATTAATAGGTTGTTTGCTGATATCGACAATCTTTCGTTTTCGGTTTCTTATACGACCCGTGCTCCCAGGGTGGGAGAATCCGACGGGCGCGACTACTTTTTTGTCAATAACGCCGAATTTGACAAAATGTTAGCTGATAACGATCTTGTCGAATGGGTTCAGGTATATCAGCACAGGTATGGCACTGGAAGGACATGGATTCACAATCAGATTGATAATTCCCGGGATGTCCTGCTCGACCTTGAAACTGCGGGAGCAAAGAGAATCAAGGAGATTTTTCCTGAGGCCACCTTGATATTTTTGTTGCCGCCGTCGGCCCAATCCCTTGCCAACCGCTTGAGGGGGCGTGGCAAGGACACAGAAGAACAAATCTCCATCCGCCTCCAGTCGGCAAAACGCGAGATAGATCGTTGGAACAGCTATGACCACCTGATCCTGAATGACGATATAGATATTGCTTATCAGGAATTTAAGTCAATTTTTATTTCAGCAAGGGTAGCAAAAAAGCGAATGGAGCAAGTTGCTAAGAAGGTGCTATCCACTTTTTAGGTTGAGTTTGACATTTTTTTGGATGGATTTTTATGACAAAGTGGCTTTCACGAAATTGGCTCTGGATGGTTATTTTAAGCGCGGTGGCTATATATGCCCCGCTGGTTGGAAACAGTCAAGACGAGAAGGCCAAGAGGAGGGGGCTGGAGACCCTGACAGAGATAATGGAGCTAATTCAGAAACAATCGATCGATCCTCCCAACCCAAAACAAGTTGCCTTTGCATCCATTCAGGGAATGCTTCATACCCTGGATCCACACTCCAACTTTATGGATGAGCAAGAATTCCGTAATATGCGAAATGACCAAAAGGGAGCTTTCTTTGGCATCGGCTCTTTGATTCAGGGTCAGCCTGACGGTGTTGTCATAGTTAGCCCAACCCCTGGAGGGCCTGCCGACAAGGCCGGGTTGCGAGCCGGTGACTATTTTCGAGAGATTGATGGAAAAAGTACAGAAGGTATGAACAGCAATCAGGTCATGCGGAGGCTCCGCGGCGAAAAGGGGACTACGGTGGTGCTCACGATGGAGCGCCCTGCAACAGAACAAACTTTCAGCGTGCCAATTACGCGCGCCGAGATTCCGAGCAACAGCGTCAACTACACACTTATGCTTACAAAGGATATTGGCCTGATAAAAATCAGAGAATTTGGCGAGACTACCTCCGACGAATTTGCTAAATCAATAGCCGAATTGAAGAATCAGGGCCTCCGCGCTCTAATACTGGATCTTAGGAGTAATCCAGGGGGGACTTTGGAATCAGCCGTTGGGATTTCAAAACAACTATTAGGCCCGAATGAACTGATATTGACGCAGAAGGGAAGGGACGGAAGGGATCCGGTTATTTTTCGCACAGACGCTGATGGTAGCATTGAAGCCAATACCTTCCCTGTAGCTGTTCTGATCAACAGGAGTTCTGCCTCCGCATCTGAAATTGTCGCTGGTGCTATCCAGGATCATGATCGGGGCCTTGTGGTAGGCGAAACGAGTTGGGGTAAAGGCTTGGTACAGATGGTTGTGCCAATTAACCGTACTCGAGGCTTGGGTTTGACTATCGCAAGATACTATACTCCGTCTGGGCGCTGTATACAGAGAGATTATCAGCATGGACTGGATGAATACTTGATTGTCGACGATGGAGTGGACTCAGAAGATGGTAGTGATTCGAAAGGGCCGGAATTCAGGACAGGCCTCGGGCGGGTAGTATATGGTGGTGGAGGAATTCATCCCGATTATGTCGTAAAGCCAAAGAGGGGTCATGTTGTAGCGAATAGGTTATGGCTGGTCAATGGGGCTTTTTTCAAATTTGCGGTTGCCGAAAAGGAACTTCCAGGCAACTCCATCAAGATGAACCAGGTAGCGGACAATGCCGCTTTGGGGCGGTTTAGGATTTGGCTGGATGACCAAAAAATTGCCATAACCGACCAGGAGTGGAAAGATGCTGAAATTGATATTAGAGACCGCCTGACTGTGGAAATGCAAATTGTCGCTCATGGCACTGATTCGGGTTTTAAGTACGAATGCTTGGTTGACCCGCAAGTCCAAAAAGCGATGGAAGTATTGCCGGAGGCAGAAAGTTTGTACAAAAAGAAACTGGCCATGAAGGGCAAGTAGTCATTTTTGAGTCACAAGCTACCCCCAGCTACTTGCAAATCTACTCGAATTACAAATGGCGATTGACTCCGATGACTCCGATTTTGTGTAACCTAGCCGAAAAATTCTACCTGCCAATCAATTCTCTAACGAGGTGCTTGGCATCCATGACCTTGTCCAGCGTCTCTATAATGGCCCTGGCATCAACGGAAACACCGCGGTTGTTGTTTTCGTTGTAGTAATAGCGTCCTGGAAGCATGGTGATGTTTCCGTCAAATATGAGGCCAACTACTTCGCCATTCCTATTTATGACGGGACTACCTGAGTTACCACCGATGATGTCCACGCTGTGGCTAAAATTCAGTTTGGCATCCGGATTTATTTGGGGCCGTTTGAGCAACCATCGCTGTGGCAGGCTCCACACTCCGTCATGTGAATTAGCCTCGTTGCCCCCCCAACCTACATGGCGGTCATACAGACCGCCAAATGTTGTGAATGGCTGCATCAGAGTCCCATTTGCCTCGAAGGTTGATACGGGCCCGAAGGTAAGGCGCAGTGTACCGGTGGCATCAGGATATGTGTCTTTCCCAAATATTTCAAAACGGGCCTTCGCTATACGGGCGCTGTGATCGCTAATGATAGAGTTGGCATCGGCCTGGCGTTTCTGACCTTCGGAAGTAATGGAATAAATTGTCTTTGCCAGCAAAACTGCGTGATCCCTACTCGCCGCCAGGGCAGTTTTCCCACCGTCTATTAGGGCTTTTCTCGCACTATCCTCTTTCATGGGGCTTGTGAGTATCGCCCGGGCTGCTGAGCTTGGGTCTTGCCCGTTGAGGGCGGCCTTCACTAGCGGATTATCCGCCGGAAGTGTTGCCTGAACCTCTTTTAGCCATGCTTCCAACTGCATCAAATCTAAATCCAACCCAGTAATGGTGGCAGATGAGGCACGGCCACCTGGAGCGCTGGGTTCATGTCCTGTTTCAATTTGTGCAACGGTTGTCCGCAACTGCGTCAATAGCGTTGTGGGTGAGCCTGTGGCAAGAATGACCATTGCGGCGTTTCCCCTTGTCATCGCCAAGGCTTTGTCTATTTCATTCCAACTTTGGCCAGCAAGCCTTTTGAGTTCCGTACTCTGGTTTACTTTTGCTCTGAATTCATCTTCTCTCGCCTTGAGCCTTGCCATGGCAGTCACATCCAAAAGGCCTGCAAGATAGCCAGTGTTGTTCTTCAGGCCGTTTTCTATGCCCATCACTTGGGTTTGCACGCTCCGTCTGTTTTCTTCATTGATTCTGCCGTATTCCAAAAGCACGCTACGTTGCCGTTCAGATGCCTTGATTGACATTGGATGTGTAATGTCTCTAGCATAAATCATTTGGTTGTACGTCATACTTCGAGACGTGGTGCCGGGGTGCCCAACAACGAATGTGAGATCTCCGTCCTTGAGGTCTTCTACTGCCCACTTAAGGTAGTTGGTCGGGGTATAGGGCTTATCGTCTTTGTAGACGCGAAATAGCGCAAAGTCCACATCGTGGCGCGGGAATGTGAAATTGTCGGGATGGCCCCCAAAGGAAGCCGCCTGAAGCTCTGGCGCGGCCACCAAGCGTACATCGTCAAAAGTCTCGTATCCATAGACCCAGTATTCGCCACCCTGATAAAGCCTTACCGGGCGGCAATTCAAACCGCTACTGCTTTGCATGTCGTCCACAGCCTTCTGTAGTTCTGCGTTTTTGGCTTCCTCGGCAGACTTAGAGTCCATATTTGGCTTGGCCGCAGCATTGACCCTGTCGGTTACGTTACGCATTTGTTTTAGGACGCTGAGGTTCATACGGACTTTGATTTCCTCGGCCCTCGTGCGAGCCACAAACCCATTGGTGAGGAAGTCGTTATCACCTGTACTGACCGCGTTTATCTGGCCGCGCCCACAGTGGTGGTTGGTAAGCATCAGGCCATCAGGACTGACAAAGGATGCTGAACATCCTCCCATGGTGATGGCGGAAAGACGCACATGATCCAACCACTCCTGGCTGGGAGAGAAATTGTATTTTTCTTTAAGCAGCTTTAAGGGAAGATTGTCAAAGGTCCACATGCCTTCGTCTGCCCTCAAGGCGGAAAGTGCGGCAAAAAGAGTTGCCATCAGTGGTAACGCAATTTTTTTCATAATAAATACCTCTGTATGATTTTACGCCAGAATGGAGTCGGAGACATCCAGTCTTTTTGGAATCCCGGACAAACAAAGCGAAAAATTCAATGTGGGTTCATTAATCACAGGCAAAGCCATTAAACTAAAACTATGGACACCGGTTTTGCGAGGCCGCAGAAAGGACAGTTTAGACATCTTGGCAGGGTGCTGTACTCGGTTGGGCTTCGTATGCAAAATGCCATGGCGGAGTACGTTAAGGACGGAGACAGGCCCGACCAAATACTTTTTCTTGAACACAATCCTGTCTTTACTTTGGGCAGGAGTGCCAATAGAGCGGATATCCATTTGGCAGAAGGGTTTTTGCCAATCCATGGCCTGGAAGTTCACCAGATAAATCGGGGCGGACAAGTGACATATCATGGCCCTGGCCAAATCGTTGTTTACCCTATTTGCAATTTGCGAAGAGGCAGACAGGATGTTAACCGCCTGGTCTATGGGCTTGAACAAGCCATGATTGAAACAGCCAGGAGTTTTGGCGTAGCTACCGACAGGATTGCCGGCTACCCAGGCGTTTGGGTCAAAACGGAGCGTGGCCCCGAAAAATTGGGAGCGGTGGGCATTCACTTGAGAAGGTGGGTCTCTACGCATGGGATTGCGTTTAACTTAGATCCAGACATGAGTCATTTTCAATGGATTACTCCGTGCGGCATTTCCGAAATGGGAGTGTGTAGCCTCAGAACAATTTTGGGCGAAGGATGTCCTTCATGGAACATGGCTAGCGAGTACCTTGCCCGAAACATTTCGGAGATGCTGGCTATCGAAGCCATGACAGTGGAGGAACCTTCAAAAAGCATTTCTGCAACCATATGGCGACGAGGCACCAATGGCCGCGAAGTTCTTGTAATGATGCGAAACGCCTCTGAAGGCCAAGGGTGGTCGAGTGTTACAGGAATGGTCGAAGATGGCGAGACCCAGGAAGAGGCGGCACATAGAAAAACTCTGGAAGAAACTGGCCTCAGAGGACAGCTTGCACATTTAGGTCTTCAGCACACATTTTGGATCGATCCTGTCCTGACCCATATCCAGCCCTCTGAAAGCCACAAAGTTGACGAACCACGATTCAATACCGAAACATGCTTCCATATTGAAGTTCCGGCAGATTCTCAGGTAGTCATGAATAGAGCCGAACATGGCGAATACCGATGGTGCGCTCCAGAGGACGCGATGCAACTTATGAGCTGGGAAGGGTCAAAAACTGCACTGAACACGCTGGCTCGCGGGTGGCGGTAGCCCTTCGCGGTTGTTTCACCAATCAAAGCGCCTTTTTGTCCTTACCTAGGGCAGAATTTCAACTTTGGAAATTTTTACAGGAAATTCCGGCACGTCAGAATGGCCTCTGCGCCAAACCGTGCGGACTTTGCCAATTTTGTCAACAACCTCCATGCCTGAAACGACCTTACCAAAGACGCAATAACCAATGCCTGCTGAAGTATTAGAAGTAAAGTCTAATTTGGAGTTGTCGACCAGATTGATAAAAAACTGTGAAGTTGCACTATTGGCATCATCTGTCCGCGCCATTGCAAGGGTGCCCCGAAGGTTTTTTAGCCCGTCGGCCCTGGATTCATTCTTGATCGGGCTACCAGTGTCCTTCTCCTGCAGGCGCTCGGTTAATCCTCCGCCCTGAATCATAAAGCCGTCTATCACGCGGTGAAAGATAGTATCGTCGTAGTGACCGCTCTTTGCATAGTTCAGGAAATTCTCAACTGTCAGTGGAGCAATGGCTGGTTCCAGTTCGACAATCACCGGCCCATAGCTTGTATGAATGCTCACCCTTGGTTTGGCCTGTGGCTCCTGTCCATGGAGGACAAAAACGCTCAGTGCAAGGCCAAAAATCAAGTTTGCTGTTTTCATGTTGGCTCCATGAACTAATTTCATTGTAAGGGTGCCAGTTATTTGTAGCAAGTACCGAATTGAGCTAGCGATGCAATAGTAATTGCGGTGCAATGACTTCCTATCGTCGCGAACTTTTGCCACTCAGTGTGAAACTGCTTTATCCTGAAAACATGTCGATAGTCGATTTCCCCCCCTGGATTCTTACTTGCCTGCTGGCGCCCTTTGGCCTTGTGTTCGGCTCCTTTGCCAATGTGTTGATACATCGACTCCCCCGCGAAGAGGCCAAAGAGCGCAATGTGGTAACGAAACCCAGCCATTGCCCTGCCTGTGGGAGAAACATTAGGTGGTTTCACAATATACCCCTCATTTCCTGGCTCTGGTTGCTGGGGAAGTGTGCGAACTGCGGATGGAAAATACCAATCAGATACCCAGTCGTTGAACTGCTTGCAGGCATACTGTTTGGTATTTCGCCATGGTTTTTTCCATTTGGCACCCTCATTTGGTGCAAAGGGACCATTTGCGGGTACGCATTGATAGTCCTTTTCTTCACAGACCTGACTGAGTATATCCTGCCGGACGTAGTACAGTTCCCGCTGATGGCTATGGGTCTGTTATTTGCTCTCCCCCAATATTTGTGGCCGGAGGCAGTAACGACAATCTCGCTCATGGGCGGCTGGGAGACAGCCAGCGTGTTTTATAATGGATTGCAGATTGCGCCAGCTTGGGGGCAGTGGCACGTGGCAGTGACCCTATCGAACAGCATCATCGGCATGGCGCTGGGATATGGCTTGCCATGGGCCTTCAACTTTGCCTACATCAAAGTCCGCAACGCAGTAGTTACAAGAGTTTTAGCGAAAGAGCCGCTAGAGTCGGGCATGGGGATGGGAGACTTTAAAATGCTGGCCTGGCTTGGTGCTTTTTGGGGCTGGGGGCACATGCTGGGCATACTGCTTGCGGCAGTGATGATAATGTGTATCTTTGTCCTGCCGACCCATTTTTTGCATAAACGAGAAAGCGATACCATGTACCCCCTTGGTTGCGGCCTCGCCCTGGCAACCCCCATAGTCATCTTTTGGGGACCCTGGATATGGCAGGCGTTTCAAGTTGCAACTTGGTATTAGGCACCTAATATGTAACTCTGCACGAAAATTGAAATGCTCGCGGCTGCTGGTGATTGATACCAAGTTGCGTTCAAAGTGTTTTGATTGCAACTTGGTATAAAACTATACAACGAAATAACTGCCAATTGCTTACTTCAAGATCGTTCTTGTGTTACAGAGATGAGTAGTGCAGAATCGCTTGCTTCACATCTACCTGCAATTATTGATTGCTGAACCGATTGCTTTCTGTTTCTTCACACTTCTTTCTGCTACATCCGCCGCAATGCGCCTTTGAATTGGCGGATTGAAAAACTTTTTTGACAAGCCAGCCCACCGAAAGCGCGACAGCCACGTAAACAGTTAATGATTGTAACGTCATAGCCCCATCAACATCCTTCCTATGGATACAACTATCCATGACATTCCCCAGGCGAGGACAAGCCCGTACGCGATTGAGAACAATGACCAAAACATACTTTTAGTCTCCCTGTAGATCATGCTCACGCTGGCGAGGCAAGGCGAATAGAGAAGAATAAACACCAGAAATGAAATAACCGTCAGTGGAGTCATGCTACTGTCGCGGCGAAGGGCACTTCTTAGTGTCCCTCCATCCTCTTCTGTCTTGTTGTCTGACGGCGGGACTTGGTACATGATGGCAGTCGTGCTCACCACAATTTCTTTGGCGGCGAAACCGGCTGTCAACGCCACTCCGTCTTTCCACCCGTCATCTCTTGATCTGTCGGGGTCAAAGATAGGCTGGAGAGCAGGTTGGATTATTCTACCAAACGAAGCGGCAAAGCTGGCATCAAGTATTGCGGCGCGACGCTCCTCATCCAACTGGGCCAATGCCATGTTCTCGTCAATGGCTGGCAAATCTCTGGATTTTATTTCGATCTGTTTTTGAGAATATTCTGTGGCAACCCCCTGGTCGACAATCCCCGGGTAATGAGTAAAAAACCATATCAGCGTCGTGCCTATAAGGATGCTTGTGCCAGCGCGCGTCAAGAAGGTACTGCCCTTTTCCCACATGTGAATTAGAGTGGATTTTAGGACTGGCAATCGGTACGGGGGGAGTTCCATGACAAATGGTGTGGTCTCACCCTTAAATAGTGTCCAGCGCAGAATTTTACCCATTAGCATCGCCGTTCCAAAACTAAGAAAATGTAGCCCGATCACGACAATAATTGCGTGGGCAGGAGCAAAAAACGCGCCTGCAAGCAGAATGTATACTTGCAATCTGGCAGAGCAGGAAATAAGAGGACTGATAAGAATGGTAATCAAACGGTCATCTTTTGCTTCCACCGTGCGTGTGGCCTGAATGGCCGGGACGTTGCATCCAGTACCCATAATTAGCGGTATAAAACTCTTACCATGGAGGCCCATCAGGTGCATCAGTCGATCCATGATGAACGCCGCTCTCGCCATATATCCGGTATCCTCCAAAAAGGATATGCACCCCATTAGGATCATGATTACAGGCAAAAAAACCACAACTGCGCCAACGCCAGGGATTATGCCATTAACCAGCATATCTGCCAGCTCGCCATGAGGAATCCGCAGTGCCGCCCATCTCTGAAGGCTGTCAAAGGCCCAGCTAATCATGTCCTGGGGATATTTGCCAAGCAAAAAAGTTATGGCGTACATAGCCACCAACACTGCCACAAAAATGGGAAAGCCCAAGTAACGGTGTGTAATGACAGAATCAATCCCTTTGGATAGATTAGGATTCTTTGGGCCTGAATTGCTGACAGCTTCGGCAAACAGGCCATGAGCAAATCCATAGCGGCGCTCTGCTAAGAGTGTGGCGCCATCGTCTCTAAGGTGCTTTTCAAGAAAGGCGACGCTCTCTTTTCTTTGATGTTCGATGGCCTGGCTGGCATGGCTTGCTGAGGCAATATCTAGTGCCCATGCGTCATTTTCCAGTAGTCCTAGGGCCAGCCACCTTGGAACAATTTCCTCTGCGAGCCGCTCATCCAAACGTATCTCTTCTTCTAGTTTTTGGAGTTCGCCTTCAATGTCCTCTCCATAGCTAATGGGTATTTCTCTAAATTCTTCCCCTGGCCGAATAATGGCCCTACCAATGGTGTCCCTCAATTGCTGGATGCCGTTCTGGCGATTGCCTACAGCTGGTATTACAGGCCCTCCCAATAGCGACTGTAGCCTGTCAACGTCGATAATCTTTCCGGCATTTGTTGCTTCATCTATCATGTTGAGCACAAAGATCAAGGGTTGGCGCAACTCTACCAGTTGGGCGGTCAGATACAAATTACGCTCCAAATTGGATGAGTCGAGTACGTTTATAATCGCATCTGCTCGGTTTCGCACAAGTTCGGTCGCGGCGATGCGTTCATCTTCGCTTCTGGCGGTTAGTGAATAGGTACCCGGCAAATCTAGGATTTCGATGGCCATGCCAGATACTGTTAGGTTTCCGCTCCTGCGTTCCACAGTGACGCCAGGATAGTTGCCGACATGGTGACGCGAGCCAGTCAAAGCATTAAAGATGGTTGTTTTGCCGCAGTTGGGGTTGCCGGCCAGCACGACTCGCGCCATCACGACTCCTTGACCACTAAGACACTCTGACAGTCTTCCCTGCGGAGCGATATATGGCAACCCTTAATAATAATTTCAATCGGATCGCCCATGGGGGCGAATTTTTCCACTTTCAAGCATGTACCGCGAATAAAACCCATCTCGAGCAACCTATGCCTCATGGCTCCTTTTGCTTCCAGCCCAAATACAATAGCCTCATCCCCTGGAAGGAGTTCGCTGAGATAGGTTTGGCTACGGCTTTGAGTCATGGTAAAAAAAAATCAAAACAGTGCTTCAGTCTTTGCTACACATTAGCTAGACTAAATATAGTGTAGTCAACGCCTATGTATTTGACCATTCCCAACTTCCTGACTTTGCTGAGAATATTGGCCATCCCAGTATTTGCCATATGTGTGTGGTACGGGCAACTGATTACTGCATGCATCCTGTTCGGCATGGCAGGTTTGACAGATGTGCTGGATGGTTTTATCGCAAGGCGCTTTAATCAATTTTCTGCCCTGGGTGCATTTTTAGACCCAACAGCAGACAAGTTGCTGATGACAGTTGCCTTTGTTCTTCTCTGCATTCCAGGATCCCACCTCAGTCTAACAATTCCGTTTTGGGTAGCCATTTTAGCGATCACGCGGGACGTAATAATTGGCCTTGTAGCCTTTTTATCTTCTTCTGGCTACGATCCATCTCGTTTCAAGCCTTCATTGCTGGGAAAAATTACCACTGGGGCTGAGTTGATTGTCATCTCTCTTGTTCTCCTTTGTAATGCAGGATATTCGACTGCGTGGGTCGAAATTCTCTTTCCATTGTCTTTCCACATAGTGGCCTGCCTGGTCATTGCCTCCGGACTGCATTACTTCATCCGCGCCACAGGCGCCCAGAAGAAATATGACGGCCGATAGTTCTAACTTTAGGGTGCCGATGGCGATAATAGGCGCCATATTGTCTATTGTAGTTTGCTTGTGGATATTGCGGGCCGCCTTGGCCCCTTTTTTTGCGGCAGTGGTTGTTGCTTATCTTTTATGGCCAGCATTTTGCCTTTTGGGTAAAAGGGTTGGAAAAGTTCTATCAGCGGTTATTGTCATTTCCTTCGGACTGGCAGTAGGGGCAGTTGCAGTATGGGTCATGTTTGCTGTCTTTGACGAACAGATAAAACGCATCATTGCCACTTTCCCTCATTGGAAGGAAGCTCTTGAAATTAAGCTGATTCCACAGCTTCAGGAAAACCCGCAGATCATTCTAAAACTGCAGTCCGCCTTTGAGGATTTTGATTCAATGCTTTTTTTACGCGGGATTTCAGGTGCCAGCCTGGGCGTTTTGGGATGGTTGCTACAGGCCCTCTCATTTGCCCTGGTTCCCCTCATCGCTTACTACTTGCTCATTGATGGGCCTAAATGGCTGGAGTCTCTGGAATCTGTAGTCCCAGAGCGATTTAGGCCAGGCATCAGAGATGTCGCGTACGAAATCAACCAGCGGCTTGGTGGCTTTATCAGGGGCGAGTTGTTGGTCATTGCCAGTATGTCGGTCTTGCACGGTATTTCCTTTGCACTGCTGGGAGTTCCCTATGCATGGCTCCTGGGCTTGATTGCAGGAATATCCAACATTGTCCCTTACTCCCCTTATGTCACGGCCTTGCCATTGGCCATTCTCCTGGTTGCCCTTGAAGGGGCTGGTTGGGGTTGGATCAGCGCGATAGCCATAACATTTTTCATGGTTCAAAAAGCTGAGGGCTTTTATTTCACCCCTGTTTGGGTCGGTAGAGCAAGCAAACTGCATCCAGTGGAAGTTCTGATGGCCTTGCTCTGTTTCGGTTTTGCCTTCGGCGTACTTGGATTAATCTTTGCTATACCACTGATGATCATCTGCAAGGTGATTGGCAAAAAAATGCTGGAGCTGTATCGCGCTCAGCCCTGGTTTGATTCTCATTCTAAGTAGCACGGGTCGAAATGTAGCAAGCGAGCAAACGCAATGCAAGCCCTTGGCCGAATGACATCACTAAGCAAAAAATCCTTTTTAATTAGAATTGAAATGTGCGCTAATGCTATTGATACCAAATTGCGTTCAAAATACTTTGAACGCGAAACGCCAAAGTTTTTTCAAACACGAGCAAAGCCCGTATTTTAAAAAATTTCTCGGAATCCTCCGCTTTGCTCGGATGTCCGAGGCTTCCACGCCAACCGCTGGGAAAAAGCCGACATTGACGCTCGCTATTCAGCTTCTTTCCAGCTTCACCTTCGTTTTGCGGGTGCCGCTTTCGCGTCACTTAATAACGAGGTGCAATCTTTTGATTGCGACTCGGTATGAACCAACAGGAGACAAGTTTGGACAAAAGGCCTGCCATATTCATAGATAGGGACGGAACGCTGAATTTAGAAGTAGGATACCTGCACAGGCCAGAAGACGTAATCATTACGCCCGGAGCGGCAGGCTGGATTGCCTGTCTCAACAAAAAAAATATTCCCTCAATAGTGATTACCAACCAGAGCGGCATAGGGAGAGGAAGTTTTTGCTGGAATGATTACTACGCTGTAACAAAAAAGATCGATGAACTTCTGGCCAAAGAAAATGCGCTCCTTGATGACCAATACGCCTGTCCGTTTCACAAGGACGGCATTGGAAAATATAGGCATCCAAACCACCCGGACAGAAAGCCCAACCCTGGGATGCTCCTCAAAGCAGCGAAAAAGCATTGCATTGACCTAGAGCGATCGTGGATGATTGGGGACAAAGAAATTGACCTGGAGGCTGCCCGCAACGCAGGTTGCCGCTCGGCCCTTGTGCTGACAGGTTATGGAAGATCCGTTAATCCACAGCTGGCAGACATTGTGGCGGATGATCTGGGCAAGGCGATTGAGCGAATACTATCTATTGGCCTGTAAGGCCAAAAGATAATCACAAGACGTTGCTACTACTCAAGCTACGACTGCCAATAGTGAGGGCGAGTATAGAGAATTCCTTGATGTTTTGGTGTCTGGCTGATTCCGGCTATGTGCAGAGATGGGCGACGTGGTACAATGGCTAGGCTTTAGATTTACCTATGGTGTCCCACATTGGAAAATATGAAATTATTCGCCCCATCGGCAAAGGGGCGATGGGTGAGGTGTATCTTGGCAAGGATCCAGTCCTTGAACGAGAAGTAGCCATTAAGACGATTCAGACTGGGCAGAATTTTGACGAAGAAGCAAAAGCGAAGTTTGAATTTGAAGCCAGGGCAACTGCGCTTCTGAACCATCCGAACATTGTTACTGTTTTCGATTTTGGTCAGCAGGAGGACAATGCCTACCTGGTAATGGAGTACGTTGAAGGTGACACGCTGGAAACGCTTATTACAAATGGGACTTCAAAAGAAACATTACTATTGTCGTTGATAGATGTATGCGAGGGCCTTGCGTACGCGCACGAAGAGGGCCTGGTGCATAGGGATATCAAGCCAAGCAATATCCTAATTTCGCATCGGGGCAAAAAACATCATGCAAAAATTGTTGATTTCGGCGTGGCCGAAACTGAGCGCAGTAGCCAGCCCAATGATGCTGAGTGGGCAGGCACGACTCATTATATGGCTCCAGAGTATTTAAAGACTGGAAAAGCTACTTCAAGTTCCGATCTGTTTGCCCTGGGCGTTATCCTGTACGAAATTTTATCCGGAGGGCGAAAACCGTTTGATGGTGAAGACGTGACTGGAATATTGAGCGCAATCCTCAATCAAACTCCAGTTCCTTTGACCATTGCTGATTTAGGTGGGCTTCCTTCCGCTCTTTTGAAAGTCATGGAAAAAGCTATTGATAAGGAACCATTAAACCGATTTCAGAATGCAGAATCACTTGGACAGGCCATTTCAAATGCCCTCAAGGCTTCCACAGCACATAGTACCGCCGCAACTAAGCCAGAATTGTTAAATGTGGTTGTCGGTAGGGGGGGACAAGCTACTTGTCTGAGCTTGCGAGTAGCGCTGAGGCAAGCAGCTTCAGGCGCACAAATTCGAGTCCAGCCTGGCATATACAAAGAATCAATTGTTTTGGACAAGGATGTAACAATTATCGGCGATGGAGATCCCTCAAAAGTAGTCATCGAAAGCAATGGTCCTCCCGCTGTTAGAGTGCAATCCGGCCACCCAATCTTAAAAGACTTGACATTAAAGGCCACAGAAGAGCAAATTGACTCCCTTGTTGATGCGGTCGATGGTCAAATTACTTTGAAGAGTTGTCTGCTTGTCACACTGGGGAATTGCGCAGTCAATGTGGAATATGGTGCAGAAATCACTATGCATGACTGTGTAATCACCGGCCATGGACGAGAGTTGATGTCTGTGCTCGGCAAGGCGCTCCTGCACGGGGGGCATTTTTCTGGCGCCACAAAAGCGGCCATCTCAATCCAAAAAAATGGAGAAGGAATCCTGCAGTATGTCCAGATGGGACCTGGAGACGGCGTTGGAATTCTCTTGGATGATCAAGCCAAGGCAACCCTTGAAAATGTCGTCATTAGGGAATTTGACGATGGTGGAGTTGAATTAAATGCTTCAAGCGTATTGAACGCCAAAGACAGTCAGTTTTTGAGCAGTAAGTTTGCTGGGCTCATTCAAAAAGACGGTAGCAAGTCTAAAATGGAGAATTGCCAATTTAATGAACACGAGGCGGCTGGTCTCCACGTTGCTAAAGGTGCTGAGGCCGTATTAAAAGAATGCAGATTCGAAGAAAACATGGGCCATGGCATTTCTGCTATTGATGAAGGGAGGATATCATTAGACACATGCGAAATACTGGGAAGCCAACAAACAGGCGCTGTGGTTCACCAAAGAGGAAAACTTCAATTAAACCAATGCAGGATCATTGATGGACAAGCAGGAGGGTTGCACTGTTTTGCCACAGCCGAGGCCAATTTGGAAGCATGTGAGATAAAAGATAATGCCAAACAGGGAGTCCAGGTTGATTCAGATGGCTATGTGGCCATGAAGCATTGCGTCGTTCACAATAATCGTGGCGAGGGAATGGTCATGGGGGAAAACACAGATGTATTTTTGGAATCCTGCGTTATTCAAAAAAATGCGATGGGAAGTATTTCATTGCCTAAAGAAGGCAAACATCCAACGTTGCTGGGGAACAACCAAATTGAGGCATATTCAGGTGCCGGATAGCTCTGCGACGAAACCCAAATACTAAGCCAAACCGCCCTCAATGCGATTGAGCGTAATTTGGCGGCCGCGCCAGTTCAGGAGCAGTTGTATGTATTCTCAACCAAATCAGTACAGGGATGCCCGAATACACAAACTTGAAAAAATCAAGGAGTTGGGAATTGAAGCCTGGCCCGCTAAAGCAGAACGTACATGCGGCATTTCGGACATTGTGGCTGAGTACAGCGATTTTGATAAATGGCCTGCAGAACAACTTGAGCAAAACAAGATCACAGTTTCCGTTATGGGCCGCCTTGTCTCATTCAGGGAGATGGGAAAGAGCGTTTTTGGGCACCTTAGCGAAAACGGACAAAAACTTCAGGCCTTTTTTAGAAAAAACGATTTGGACTCCTGTGATCCAAAATCTTGGGAACTATTAAAACTGCTTGATTTGGGCGATTTTATCAGCGTTTCGGGCACGATGATGCGAACAAAGACTGGCGAACTCAGTGTGCGAGTTTGCACATTGCAGTTTTTGAGCAAGGCATTACTGCCCCTCCCCGAAAAGTGGCATGGGCTACAGGACAAAGAACAACGCTATCGCCAACGATATCTGGATCTCGCAACTAACTCCGATGTAATGGATACATTCCAAAAGCGAAGCCGCATACTTGCGACAATAAGGCGGGAGATGGAGTCTATGGGGTATCTGGAAGTCGAGACTCCCATGATGCAACCAATCCCAGGTGGAGCGACTGCCCGGCCATTCATTACCCACCACAACGCTCTGGATATTGACCTCTACATGAGGATTGCGCCAGAGCTATTCCTCAAGCGGTTAATAGTGGGAGGTTTTGACAAGGTCTTTGAAGTTAACCGGAACTTCAGGAATGAAGGCCTGAGCCAGCGCCATAATCCTGAATTTACAATGCTGGAGTGCTATTCGGCCGGTCAGGATTTGAGAGACATGATGGATGTAACTGAGCGCGTTTTTTACTCCAGCGCCACACAAGTGATGGGCTCAGAAGTGCTGGAATTTGCAGGGAGCGAAATCAGCTACCAAGTCCCCTTCCGCAGAATGACCCTAAAGGACGCCATCTCCGAATATGGCGGCATTGAAAGGTCACGGCTAGACAGCCCTAGTGAAATACAAAAATTGGCTCGAGAGTGCCATGTCCAGGATATTGAAAAAAAAACAAATGGTGCCCTGCTGGGCGACCTCTTTGATTGCCACGTAGAAAAACAGCTGATTCAACCGACTTTTATTACTGACTATCCAATTGAGCTGTCTCCCCTGACCAAGGAATTGCCCGACCAGCCCGGCTTTGTGGATCGCTTTGAACTGTTTGTGGCTGGAATGGAACTGGCAAATGCCTATTCGGAGCTTAATGACCCAATAGTTCAGTTGCAACGCTTCAACGATCAGTTGCTAGAGCGACAGGCAGGCAACGACGAGGCCATGCTACTGGACATGGATTTTGTCCTGAGCCTCGAGCACGGCTTCCCGCCCTGCGGGGGGTTGGGCATAGGAATTGACCGGTTGGTAATGCTAATGACGGGCAATCAGAGCATTCGGGACGTGATACTGTTTCCACTGATGAGGCCGCAACTGTAGATAGCTTGGCTGTTATTGGCCACGACATATTGAGCCTGAAGGGTGGAGATCCCAAACCGCTATTGTGCCACCAAACTACCAACCTCAATCGTTATCGGCGATAAATCTCCAGTTGGCGATAGTATGTTGCTGCCTGCGGTACTCAGGGTTATGGTAGCCCCCTGGGTAACATTGGATTGCAGTTGCAGTGCTACTCTGGCTAATACTCCGTCCAGAGTTCGGACATTCCCTGATCCCTTTTGAGCCAGAGAAACCAACAGGGCATTACCATCCTCAACTGACTTAAAGAACTGGGGGGCGGTTCCAAGCTGGAACACATTGCCATTCTGGGCTAATTCGGTCTCGGACGGATCTACTTTGACAAACTTGGCTTTGGTGGTGTCTGTTTGAACCTTGAAGGTCACACCCAGGCCCGATGCCGATGCAGGGCCAATTAGTTCCAGAATCAGAGTGTTGGAGGTGCTGGCGGCTCCTCTTACAAACCTGTAGCTGGTGCCTGTTGGGTTCGTGTAATTGAGGCTGGTTGCAAATGTGATCGGCGGAGGTTTTGGCTCTTCCTTGCCTCCCCCGCCGCTACAGGCTAATAGGCCAAGTAACATAATTGTGGTTACTGAAACAGAAATAGTATTACGCATGATTACCACCCCATTTTCTTGACGAGCATTTTTAGGTCTTCTTCATCAATTTTTCCATCACCGTTAAAGTCGTACTTGTCCAAATCTGCCTGACGAGTGGAGCCATAAGCAAAGGCGAAACTCATAAGCTGCGGGTTTTTTGATGTGTTGCCGTCAAAGTCCGTGCCACTGATCTTGACAAAGGCACTTGTCTTGATTGACGGGTTTTCTGCGCTGGTGGCGGTTATCGTAACTGTTTGGGCTGTGGGGGGGGCAGTGTATGCGCCAGTTGTTGGATTAATAGTTCCGGCGGACACTTCCCAGGTGATGGCAGTATTGCTCAAACCCATAACTCTGGCGGTGAATGTGGCCGTGTCGCCTGTCATTAATCCCTTTGGCGAGTCAACGATGGAGATGCCAGATTCTACTGCTATCAGCACTTCTCCAAATACAGTGTTATTTTCAACACTCCGGGCAATTAACAGCACAGTGATATTACCCTTTGCCTCAAAGATGCACTGATTGCCATTGGGGGTTATAGTCGGGGTTGCGCCGCCAGTAAGATAACGCAACTCCCATGTGACATTTTTATTGTTCAATCCTGAAACTGTAGCCGTAAATGTCTGAGTGTCGCCTGGGTACATTTTTACAGCCTCTGGTGAAACCCTAACCATGGTGGCTACAGAGGTTGTGGCGGTGTTGCTCGTCACACTGCCCCGAGGGTTTGTGGCTATCACCCTGAATCGTTTGTCGCTGTCATAATTTGTTTCTGTATAAACCCTGTCTGTGGCATCGGAGATATTAGCCCAGACAGAGCCATTGGTGGATGACTGCCACTGGTACGTGGGCGCGGGGATGCCTACTGCCCCCACACTAAATGTAATGCGGCCAATACCATCTTCCAGCAGGCCAGCAGGCTGAGCGATGATTCTGGGGGCATAACTGTCCGTAACCCCCTCCATTTCCCAAACGCCGCGCCCAAAAGTGCCTATGCGCATAAAACTGGCATCCGGTGCGATGTAGATGTCGGTGACAGATACCAGGGGCAGACCATGGCCAAAGCGCGACCAGGTAGCACCCTGGTTGGTAGTCCGATACAGCCCCAGGTCAGTGCCGGCATAGACAACGTTGTTGTCCAACGGGTCGACCTTTACAGTGTGAATTAGGGCACCCGAGGGGAACCCATTGGAACCGTCTATGGGAAAAAAAGTCCGGCCGCCATCGGTTGATTTTGCCAAACTGTGTGGATAGCCAGCTATCCTTCTGCTTCTGAACCTGGCAGAAAAGACGTATACAATGTCGGAATTGTGGGTGTCGAAGGCCAGTCCATTTGGCCAGTTGATACCCGTTTCATTAAACGAGTATCTTATATCGCTTGCCCTCCATGTTGCGCCATTATTTTCCGAAAAACACAAATAGTATCCGCCGCTATTCCTACTCACAGCAATTGCCCCCAGTAGGCCCAATTTTTGAGGCGAAGCCATAAAGGTAATAATATCAGCATTGCTCGGCCAACCATTGCCTGTTGTGGGCAGGGGAGACCAGTTCATACCAAAGCTATCCGAAACGTATGGCCTTTGGTTTGTAAATGTATAGACCCTGTTTCCCGTTGGGTCTGCCATTGTGTGAACTAGGGGCGTGAAGAATGAAGTGTTTTCGTTTGCGTCGATCCCGTCCCCTGTATACCAAAAAAACTTGCTTCTATCGACACTTCGGTAAATACCGCCCCCTTGGGTAGTGCCCAACATCATATTGCCGTTATATGGGTGGATCACACAGCCTAAGCCGTCGCCGCCTATAACTCTGTCGTAGGCACCATTTGTGACATCACTTTCAGTCCGCAACCTGGTACCTAAGTCCTGCATACCAATAATTACTTCGTCCCTGGAACCTGTGGGCGTGGCGGCAGTTGTGCTACTAATGTTATAAACGAGTTGTGTGGCTATATTTTTGTTTCTGCGGTGGTCAATAAAGGCAGGGTCAGATGCCATGTATCCTGCAACTGCAGGGATTGGATTAATGTTTGGTTGTTTAACTATGCTAAGGCCGCCGTCTGTGCCTAGGTACAACGCCTTTCGTCCGGTGGGTGCCCATGAGTGGACGTGGATGTCGGCATGGATGTACTGGCGGCCCTGAGCCAGCCAGTGCGCCATTGCATCAAAGCTGCGTCCCCCGTCCACTGATCGTTGCAATGTTAAATTGGTGCCAACAAAGACCGTATCAGGGTCATCCGGGTCGACGGCTATCATCTGGTTGTAGGCAAGTTGGCCGCCATCTCCATCGGCATAGCTGTATAGGGTGGGCGCAGCCTGATAAAACCATGACCTGCCGCCGTCCGTGGACTTGATCAGTGCTCTTGGAAATTTGGCTTCGCCTTCGATAAAATACAAGCCATGCAATGTGTTTCCGCTTGCAGCGATAGATATACGGCGGCCAGTTTCTGTACCTGAGGGAAATCCAGTTATTGTTGCTTTAGTCCATGTGGCCCCGTTGTTGGTGGAATAGTAAATCAGGCCGCCATTTGGTCCATTAAATCGTGGACTTGATGACATAATCAAAGAGCCGTCGTCCAGCCTGAGAGTGTCCCAGCATGAGTGTGAGATTCTTGCCCCCCCAACAAGCTGCCCATCTAAGCCCAGGTCTAGGCGGGTAAAGCTCGTACCTCCGTTTGTCGAGCGATATAGTCCATCATTCCCCGCCACAAGCACTATGTTGCCTGGCAGTGCCAGGACTGTCTTTGTGCGGGTGGTGGAGCCCAGGGAGCCACCCTTTCTCCAGGTTTCGCCGCCGTCATTGCTGATGAAAAACCCCCTACCGTCAGCAGTCATGCTATGTATTGCGTCTCCAAGGGAAATGTAAATCGTATTTGGATCTTCGGGCTTAAACGCCGCTCCGCCAATGGGGAGGTTGCCGCCACTGGGCAGTCCGTCTGTCATAGGCTCCCACACCCAGTCATCATCCGTGTCAAGGTAAGCGTTCTGGCAACGCCACAGGCCGCCACCGGCATAGCCGACGTATAACACATTTGGTTTGGTTGGGTGGGGCAGTATTACTGTTATGCGCCCTGTATCTACAACGTTGACATCGCCACTAGCCTGACCCGAATTAAGGCCGCTCCATGGGCCAATGTTGACCCAGGTCTTTTCTGGCAAGCCAGCCTTGACGATGCCCCGAGCGGCGTTTTCGGCCTCGAGTTTTTTATAAGCCTTGTATGCTACCGTGCCAGGGATCATGCGGCCCCATTTTTCGATTTCTTTTTCAGCCAGGGCCATCCTATGATCGAGGTATTCGGGCGTGGCCTCGCCGTATCGCTCCGCAAACCACTTGGCCCTTGCTATGGCATCGTCTTTTATGTGCCTTGGATCGTCACCATGGATATTGTCCGGTTTTGAATCATTGCCATTTGTGGGGCTTACAGCAACTGCCTGCTTTTCTGGTTTGGCTTCTGGTTCCTGGGCTTTCAGGTTGCCGACAAAAACAAGGGGCAACAGCACAGTGGCCATCGCCCTGAACAACGAATGCCGATTTGTATTTGTAAGTGTTCTATTTACAGTACTTATCGGGGGGGGGGAAAAAGGGCCATTGCTTATCATCTTGCAGACATCGGTTGGATGCACTCTGCCACACGGTTATACAGTAAGAATACTCACCAACTTGTCTACATCAAAATACTTTTTTTCCGCCTACCCAGGTTCCCATGACTTTTCCGTGCAGTTCCCAACCTGCAAAAGGAGTGTTGAAGGACTTACTCTTGATGAAAGCCCTGTCAACCTTAATTGCGGCTGATGGATCGAATAGAACGAAGTCGGCTGGATTGCCAACGACCAAACTTCCCAGCCCCTTTTTGTCAAGATGGAATGTCCTTGCCGGGCCTGCTGTCAGTAGTTCAATGGCGCGGCTTAAGTTAATAATGTTGCGTTTTACCAGTCGCTCTATAGTCAGTGGCAGTGCCGTTTCCAGGCCAATGATGCCAAAGGGGGCGATGGGTAGCTCAACCTCTTTGTCTTCGTACGCATGGGGAGCATGGTCAGTTGCTATAGCATCAACGGTGCCATCGGCGATTGCCTCCAGGACAGCTTCAATGTCGGCCTGGGTTCTCAATGGCGGATTCATTTTGAAATTTGAGTCAAAGCTGGCCAGTTCAGCATCGGTTAGGGCAAAGTGGTGGGGCGTTACTTCACATGTGACAGGCAGGCCCCGTCGTTTGGCCTCTCTAACCATTTCCAGAGAGCCTTTTGTGGATAGATGCTGGAAGTGGATATGGGTTCTAATGTGCCTGATGAGGGCGAGGTCGCGGGCCACCATACATTCTTCGGCGGCTGCGGGGATACCTATGCTGCCTAATTTTGAGCTTGTCGCGCCCTCATTCATGTAGCCATTGCAGGCAAGATTTTTATCTTCTTCATGCAATGCAATGGGAACGCCGAGCCAAGAGATGTACTCCATTGCTCTGCGAAGTACTGCTAAATTCATTACTGGGTTGCCGTCATCGCTAAAAGCTACGCAGCCAGCGGCGGATAATGTTCCATAGTCTGCCAGTTCTTCACCAGCCATGCCCTTAGTTAACGCACCAACAGGAAAGTATCGGCAAAGACCAGTCTTTGTTGCCTGACTTTGCATCACTTCTGTAATGGGTACAGAGTCATTGACAGGCTTTGTGTTTGCCATGGCGCAAACAGATGTAAACCCACCGGCAACTGCAGCCATGCAACCTGTCTGGATAGTTTCTTTTGCTGTTTGCCCTGGTTCGCGGAAGTGGACGTGGAGGTCGATAAGGCCAGGACAAAGAATATTTCCACTGCCATCAACCACTTCAGCGGGCACCTGCTGGTCGGCAGGTATTTTTCCAATAGCGGCAACAACACCATCCTTGATGAGCATGCTGCCTTGTGCGTCTATGCCCTGAGAAGGGTCTATCAATCTGACGTTTTTAACCAAAAGGGACATGAAATCTCTGCCAGGGGCCATGAATAAAATTGTACGGCTTAAACTGTTTTTGGGTTAATCAGTTTCAATTAGTTCAAAAAGTTCATCGTCATCCTGCACGAATTCGCCATCCGATACAAGTATTTTGGCAATTTTTCCAGACTCGGGGGCATGGACGAAGAACTGCGTCCTGCCATCGTCAGTCCCTTCCATGAGCATTAGTTGCTCATCTTCATCGACTTCCTGTCCTTCCGAAACAAAGATGTCGAGGATGTATCCCGGCCATTCCGAAAAAATGATCATAAATTATCTCCAGTGTCGAAAAGAAGGTAGGGTATTTTTGGCTAATATGCAAGATGTTTTGCGAAAAAACTATACGGTTGCACCTCTATTGGTTTGAATTCGGTTGACTATAGATGTTGTGCTGTATCCCTCAATAAATGGAATAAGAACTGTTTGTCCACCCCGCCTTTCTACTGTGTCCCTCCCCACGACTGTTTCCAGGGTGTAGTCCCCGCCCTTGACGAGCAAATCAGGCTGAATTTGCTCCACAAGCGTTGCTGGGGTGTCTTCGTCAAAGCAAATTACAGCATCGACACTTCTAAGTCCAAGCAATACCAATGCTCTGGCAGTTTGGCACTGAAAGGGGCGCGATAGTCCCTTTATCCTTGCAACGCTATTATCGCTGTTTAGTCCAATGATAAGGAAATCGCCAAGCGCTCTGGCATCTTCAAGATACTGAACATGGCCGGGATGAATCAGGTCGAAGCATCCATTTGTGAAACAGAGCTTTCCCTTCCGTGTGTCTGGGTGCATTTCTGGAAAGGTATTCCAGAGTGATGATGGGTCATGGAAAAAAAGTGTGTGCGAAGGCATGTAATTAGAGTAAAAATGTAAGTTTGTAGTTTTTCATGTTGGAAAGTAGAAGGAACAAGATGCCACTCTATGAATATTGTTGTTCAGTTTGCAATGCAAGTGAAGAAAGATTGTGTAGCTATTCTTCTCCCACGGAATACGACTGCACCAAGTGTGGCACAAAATCCGGTATGGTGCGAAAGCTGTCTGTGCCTTCCATCAATTTCTCTGGGGGCAGATGGTATGCACAGGGCTACAGCGATTCGCCGCTATGCAAGGCGGATAAACCACCCGGAGAGGCTTCACCAACTAAGTCCACACCCACCCAATCCAGTGAAGGATGTTGTGCAAATTGTCCCGTTATGAATAAATAATATTGATGATTGTCACCTACAGGGCGGGGAAATGAAATTTGGCTCTTACAGCAAAAAAAACAAATTGACTATATTTCTGTACATGATAGACTCTACAGTTCCCAGGTCTGGATGTTTGCACAAATGTCTGGCTTTGGGGTTTTATCTAATGTTGCCTTTTGTCGGTTTCCGACTTATTGGGCCTGCGCTGAAATGAAACTATTGGCGCAAATTTCAGGAGGATGGTGTGCCAACCATCAATCAGTTGATTCGCCATGGGCGAAAGACATTTACTAACAAGACAAAGAGTCCGGCACTTGATGCCTGTCCCCAAAAGAGGGGGGTATGCACTCGCGTGTTTACTACGACACCCAAGAAGCCGAATTCGGCCCTTCGCAAGGTCGCACGCGTCCGTCTTACAAATGGTATTGAGTGTACAACTTATATTCCTGGTGTTGGGCATAATCTCCAGGAGCATAGCATTGTGCTTATCAGGGGAGGCCGTGTTAAAGACCTTCCAGGAGTGCGTTATCACGTTGTGAGAGGGTCTCTTGATGCTACCGGAGTAGCCAACCGCAATCAGTCCAGGTCAAAATATGGTGCCAAACGGCCTAAGGCAACTGCTGCCAAGAAGTAAAGGGAGAAAGGGAGATAAAGTATGTCACGCAGATCAACACCGCCCAAGAGAGAGATACTTCCAGACCCGATTTACAACAGCGTCGTTATCACAAAGTTTGTAAATGTCCTGATGGAACGCGGAAAAAAATCGACAGCCGAGCAGATTTTGTACGGTGCGCTCGATATAGTTGCAAAAAAGACGGGTGAACCTCCTATAGAGGTATTTGAAAAGGCGCTCAACAATATCAAACCAACTGTTGAAGTGAAGAGTCGTCGTGTTGGCGGTTCAACTTATCAGGTTCCGATTGAAGTTCCCCAGAATAGACGCCAATCCCTGGCTATGCGTTGGCTCAAGACGTATTCTTCTTCTCGCGGCGAGCGTACCATGCGCGATAAGCTGGCTGGCGAAATCCTGGATGCCCTGAATTTTCGTGGGGCTTCTATAAAGAAGAAGGATGACGTACACAAGATGGCTGAGGCAAACAAGGCATTTGCCCACTATCGCTGGTAATTATTATTTTTTTTCTCTTGGGGCCGATTCACTGTCGGCCCCATATTTTGTGTTTGGCCTTTATTTAGGCAGAGTTTTGATAGCTTGTAGGAGTTTTTGTGGCTCGGACCACTCAGATAGAACGCTACCGCAACATTGGGATTATGGCGCACATTGATGCAGGCAAGACTACAACCACGGAGCGCATTCTCTTTTATACCGGAAAGATACACAGAGTCGGCGAAGTTCATGATGGAGCTGCAACTACGGACTGGATGGAACAGGAGCAGGAACGCGGCATTACAATTACTTCCGCTGCTATTACCGCATTCTGGGCACCTCAGGCTGGTTCATATAAAGACATTGAACATCAAATAAATGTAATCGACACTCCAGGCCACGTAGATTTTACGGCTGAAGTTGAACGCTCGTTACGTGTGCTGGACGGAGCGGTTGCCGTTTTTTGTGCCGTTGGTGGTGTCCAGCCTCAATCTGAAACTGTTTGGCGCCAAGCCAATAAATATGGTGTGCCTCGCATCGCCTTTGTGAATAAGATGGATCGTATCGGAGCGGATTTTTTCCATGTAATCGAAATGATGGAGACCCGCCTGGGAGCCAGACCGCTGCCGATTCAAATTCCAATAGGAGCCGAAGATGCCTTCCAGGGCGTAATAGATTTGATCCATATGAAGACCCTGGTTTTTGACGAAGAGGACAGTGGATCTAATGTTGCTTACGGCGAGATTCCAGCGAGTCTCAAAGAAGTGGCTGAAAAATACCACGAAAAGTTAGTTGAGGCTGTTGCTGAGATTGATGAAGGCTTGATGGAAAAGTATCTGGACGGCTGCTCCCTGTCTGTTGATGAATTGTGCAGTGGAATAAGAAAGGGGTGTATAAACTTAACCTTCACCCCTGTGTGCTGTGGAAGTTCATTTAAAAACAAAGGTGTTCAGCCCCTACTAGATGCAATTGTAGGCTATTTGCCAAGCCCGATAGATATTCCCGCCATTGAAGGCGTTGACACGAAAGGCAATCCTGCAGTCCGCAACGCTGATGATGCCGAACCTTTCAGTGCTTTGGTTTTTAAGATCATGGCAGACCCCTTTGTGGGTAGTCTATGTTTTATAAGGGTCTATTCTGGTGTCCTTAAATCGGGTTCGAGTGTTTACAACGTGAATAAGGGCCGGAAAGAGCGCATTGGGCGATTGTTGCAAATGCACGCCAACAAGCGGGAAGAGATTGATGAAGTGCGCACAGGCGATATTGCTGCCGTAGTAGGCTTTAAGGATGCCCTCACAGGCCAGACAATATGTGATGAGGGTTCGCCGGTTGTGCTGGAGTCAATGGAATTTCCTGACCCAGTTATCCAGGTTGCGATTGAACCGAAAACAAAGCAGGATCAGGAAAAGATGTCCCTTGCACTTTCTCGTCTGGCGCAGGAGGATCCCACCTTCAAGGTCCATTCGGATCAGGAGACTGGCCAAACAATCATTTCAGGGATGGGTGAACTTCATCTTGAGATAATTGTGGATCGCATGATGAGAGAATTTAAAGTCGAAGCAAATATTGGAAAACCCCAGGTTGCCTATCGCGAGACCATAAAGCGCCGCGTTGAGGCTGAGGGCAGGTTCGTCAGACAATCGGGTGGCCGTGGCCAGTACGGTCATGTCAAGTTGGTCGTAGAACCCTTGGATACCGATAAAGTTTACGAATTTGTCAACGAAATTGTTGGCGGTGTCGTACCCAAAGAGTATATCAAGCCTGTTGATCAGGGGATTCAGGAGGCCATGACATCAGGTATTTTAGCTGGCTTCCCTGTAGTCAACGTGAAAGTAACCTTGATAGATGGCTCGTATCATGAAGTCGATTCCAGTGAAATGGCCTTTAAAATAGCTGGCTCAATGGGCTTCAAGTCTGCCTGCGAAAAAGCCAGCCCGACTCTTTTGGAACCCATCATGGCCGTTGAAGTTGAAACTCCCGAAGAATACATGGGTGATGTCATTGGCAATCTAAACAGCCGTAGGGGGCGCATTGAGAATATGGAAGATAGGGCAGGTGCAAGGGTGGTTACCTCGAAGGTGCCGCTTGCTGAGATGTTTGCATATGCAACAACCCTACGTAGCATGACGCAGGGGCGTGGCACCTATACCATGCAGTTCAGCCACTATGAAGAAGCACCCAAAAGCGTTTCTGAGGAAATAGTTGCAAAAAATACCGGTCGGTTTTAGTTGTCGATATTGGACGTTGCGGCGGGCAGGATTTACGGGAAAGTGACGGAACAGGGGCAAAAAACCAGGAAAGGCTTTCTGGAATTTATGGACGATCTGTTAAGGGAATTGCCAAGTGCCGAGGAATACCACATCATTCAGGACAACCACGGTATTCACAAAAACCTTGGCATCCGGCTCCAACAGCACAAGAACGTTTTTTTCCACTACACTCCCACAAATGCCAGTTGGGTGAACATGGTGGAAATATGGTTCGGCATACTGACGCGGAAATCACTACATGGCAAGAGTTTCTCAAGCACCAAAGAACTTTGCGCGCATATCAAGGCATTCATTGCGGCGTACAACCAGAATCCCGTCCCCTTTGTCTGGAGAAAACGAGAAGTCAGGGGCACAGTTGTCCGAAAATGCTATGAACTCATGCAATTAGACATTAATACCAGCCTCTGATACAACCCCATCAATTCCCCCACAATTTCTAGTTCGGTCATATCCTTGCCAAAGCCGTACAGCTTCATCACGGCCTTGTCTAGCGCATTGTGGGCCTTGCGGAGTTCAGGTGGCATTGTCAGAGGGTCATAGAGGTCGGCTAGGGAACTTTGTGGAAACAAAGCCCTTGCGTCCAATATGCCTTGCGCCAATCTTTCTATTTCTGCCTTTTGCTTGTCCGTTGTTTCTGGCCAGGGAAAGTTGTTGTAAACGGCAGGGGAGTAGCTGTAGCGCATTTCGAGCCGCCCCGCAACAACGCGCATCCAGGCGTTGTGGATGTTTGAAGTGAGTATGCCAAGCATATATAGTGTAGCTTTTGGAATGATGTACAGTTTGTTGCTGGCAACCACATTTGGTTCCAGATAACCAATGGGTAAATATTTCCGCCTTTCGGATGATACTTCCGGCACAACAAGATAGCGCGTCTCCGGCTGTCTGATTTGCGTAAACAGCATCGGTGTTTCGGCATCGCGCCTGACCGATGCTGTTGGGCTTGCCGACCTCATTTCGGAAACCTTTTTCAGGCGTTCCATTATGGGCTTGATTGTTCGATATTCAGTTGGTGCAACACCTTTTAGCCAAAGGCAATAGCGTAGTTTGTTGTTGATGTAGTCACTTGCGCTAATGTATTGCTTAATCCATTTTGCTGCTTGAGGATGCTGGGCTATCAGTTTTTTGCGTTCTTCTGCCGACAGAATCAGGTTTCCGCCATCCGTAGGCTGGCTGCCCTTGCTCATCTCAGGCATTCCATCAGTGAGGGGCCTTCCTC